>ODAI010030491.1_pt1 | contig 35792 bp, 11 predicted proteins | sample 1539321 | NCBI WGS metagenome assembly ODAI01 (sample SAMN02144231, study PRJEB22623) | gut metagenome | biome: sheep rumen | host: Ovis aries | place: New Zealand
ACAATTTATTGAATAATAATTAGATACTATCTTAAACTATAGACTGCAATAAACTAACTAACTGTTGTATGCGTATTAAATAGGGTAGTGTCCGCTTTAATAGGAAAAAATAATTAAAATATAAAAATCTATGGGGAATAAGACTACATTTCTTCATTATTTGAAAAGACTCGCTATCACAGCTGCGCTCTGTATTTTGCCTGCTAGTGCGCTGGCGCAGGCTTATACCGATTTGGTGGGTGCCACTTTGAGTGGTTGGACACTCTATTGGGGTAGTTATGAATCCAAGACTAAAACCTATGATTGGACTAAGGTGAATAATTTTGGAGATAATAGTGGCTCTGGCGCTGATGGTATTACTAGCGGTATGGGCTCGTATTCCCCAGAAGTTGATGATTGGAAGTATAATATAAAAAATGCAGAATGGCCATCGGGTGGTGCTGCAGAGTGTGCTCCTCGTTTCTACATTAATACGGCGGGTCCTCAAACAGTATGGGACCCTTTGTATAATGGAACAACGATGGCAAATCATCCAGAAGTGCCTAGTAGTTGCTATTTGAATGTTTTGCCTACTGATAATAAAGAGCCTTATAAAAACTCATTCCGTCTGGGCTCTGTCTCTTTTAATAGAGGAGGTGATAATGGCTCCTTGTGTTATGCTGCTGAAATATATGGAGCATGGACAACTTACAAACCTGGAACTAATACAAGAAACAACTCTGATTATCGTGGCTCGTATGCTTCTGCTGAAGGTGCTTCGTATGATTTGTTTGTTACGGAAGAAAATGCGATGTTGACAATCAACTATGCTTTTATTGCAAACAAACCAAATTGTAGTGGAGACCATGCGGAAGGAATTGGTGCTGCTGCACCATCCTTTGATTTGAAAGTAATGCCAATGGTCAATGGCCAATACTATGAAAATACTTTGGTGTCTTGTGGTAAGGCTGCGTTAGATCCTTGTAAATTACAAAATTGTAGCGTCAGCTCTTCTGATAAAGTTAATGGGAAAGAGAATAAGTTTACTCGTGGACTGGAAGGCTCCGGATGGCAGAAAACAGTGTATGATTTGACTCCGTATATAGGATCGTATGTAAGAATTTTAGTTCGAACCCACGACTGTGTATATAATGGTGTTTCAGGTGGAGGTCACTCTGGTTATTGTTATTTTACGGCACGTACTCGTCCTGTAAAGTTGAAAATTAAGTATTGTAAATCAGATCAGCCAATTACGGTTACTGCTCCTGATGGTTTTGATTCGTACGAATGGTGGGGACAAGCTTCAGGAAGTGAGCCTGTTCGTCTTCAAAGTTATACGAATCAACGTGTTATTAGTGTTCCTAATGCGGGAAGCCTACCGTATGATAAGTTGAAGTGTATTATGAATATAGAGGGTATGAATTGCCCGATAGAAGTAGAAACTATTTTTAAACCCGCTAATCTAAAACCTGCAGTAGATGTTACGCTGAAGTGTAATTATAATGCAACTTTACTTGATAATACGTTCAAGAATCCAAATATCCCGGGCGATGAGGCATCTTTGCGTTTGTGGTATGTAATGGATCCGGACAAGTATCCGCAGAATTATGATTATAATCAACTAAAAAATTTAGATTTCAGCCAATTGAATGCTGGCGTTGATTATATCAGTGTCGGTAATCAGATGGCTAATGGTGTTATTCAAGAATCTGTTGATTATCAGTTCGATCCTCGTGGCCAATGGGTTCGCCTCTATGTGGAGAACTCTGGTGGTTGTGAAGCGTCTACTTTTGTTTTTGTAAAGCCAAACCCTGTTGCAAAATGGGGAACAGCTGATATTGAAGTATGTGAAAACACACCTGTTCAGTTGAGTTTTACAAAAGATAAAGATGACGTGTACAATCAGTTAATACAGGACCAAGAGCCAACCGAAGTTTATCGTTGGTCGAAGTATTCAAATCTATCTTCTGACTTGAGCTTTACGGTCACGAAGGAAGATGGAACAACTGTGTCTGGTGTAACAGGCCAACCATTGCCAGTTGGTGACGCTAAAACCAACTATATCCATTTTAACTATGTCGTTAAGGATAAGTGGGGTTGTGAAACCGATGGCGTATATGACATTGTTGTCAACCAAAAACCTTTCTTAGCGATGGATTTGGAACTGATTCCAGATTCTACCGACGAAAATGGTGTTCTATATTATAAGGTATGCGACGGATTTACAAAAACTGTCGGAGCCTATTCTACCAATGCAGATAACTTCCGTTGGAGTGAAGAAACTGATAATCATAAGGGAACTCTTAATGGCGGTTTCTATGAATCTACTAAACAGCAGTATGGTTTTGGTAATTACTATATAAATGTTACTGACAATTCCAAAAACCACTGTCAGAACAGAATTTACTTTAATGTCATCAGTTATTGGGATAAAGTTCAGATGGATGTTCCTGATCCGGTTTGTCCGTTCCAACCTACATCTATCGTAGCCCGCAATTACCAGTCGGCGCCTACTTGGTGGGAAGTTCGCGATGGTGAGACTGAAAAAATCAACCAGCAGTCGGGTGCTGCAATGGCAATTTCCGAACCAAGTGCAACTTCAACCTATTACTGCCATGCGTTCGATAAGCATGGTTGCGAATATACGTTGAACACCAAATTAAATTTGGCAAGTATAAAGGCAACAGCGTTTACTTTCCAAAACACCACGAAGGGTCAGGCGGTTGCACCTACTCAGGTTTCAGCCCACCATTATACATTGCCAGATATGTGTAGTGCCGACAATTTGGCCATCACTGCTGTTTCTTCTACCGCATCTGGTAAGGCGAAACACGCTTATAAGACCAACTACATGGCCGACTTCGTAGAGATTGAAAACGATAACTACTCAATTACTCAAGACGGGTTCAGTCCGCTTGAGAACCAGGAGTTGACCATTACTTGGAGAACCATTCCGTTGGATGTCTTCGGTAATGAGGAATGTATCGTTTACGATTACTTTACGGTAAAGGGTTATCCTACTATATTATCTAAGGTATATGTCAATGACAATCCGAACGAGTTCTTTGCCTGCGACCAGTCGGAGGTTGACCTAAGAGTGGAACCTTATTTCTATGGTTCACAAGCAGGTCAGAATAATGCCGATTTTGAAATCCAGTGGACCGATCCGTTGGGAGGTTATTCTATTGCGGACTTGACTAACCTTAACCCTAAGGTGACAGCGGTTATATCTAATGCAACCGATGCTGCACAGGGAAAACTGTATACCTATACTTATAGGTTGACCAGCAAAGAGGGTGGTTGTTCGAAAGATTTCGAAATACCTGTCTATATTTCTCCTCTTCCAGAGTTTGACTTGACTGCCGAACCTGAGTTCTTGTGTGGAGATGGCCGCGAGTTTGTAACAGCAACCGACCATGCCAGCGGAACTTATCCGCTCTATGGTAATCCAACAGTTGCCAAATGGACGTTCCCTAACAATGGCGATTTGACCCATTCTACGGAATATACCTATATAACCAACCGTCAGTCTTATACCGATATTACTACTGAACAGAATATTACAGTTACTGGTACTACTGCTAAAGGTTGTCAGAGCAAACAGACGGTGACCATTAAACCTGCAACCTCTCCTGTTATCAAGACGAAGATTCTCGACGTGAACGGAAACGTTGTCGAAAAGGTTTGTGCGGGTTCTGAATACCGTTTGGCTGTGCTTGACGAAAACTATTCAAGTTACGGAAGCACCTATGGCTGTAACGAAGAGAATATTGTTACTGTAAAACGTAAGTCTTCTCCGTTGAACGACATTATGTGGAGTACTAGCAGTACTGCTCCTCAACAGTTGACTTCAAATGGATTCTTAACCCATGTATATGAGTATGCGGGCAATGGTACCGAATTTGGTAACTACACTGCACGTAATGTGACCCAGAATGCGGAAGACTATTACGATATTGAAATAACTTCGCCTTGTGGATGTAAGAGTAAAGTTGAAATAACTGTACCTATTGTTCCTGCTCCTGTTGTAACTATCACAAAGGGTGTGAACAAGAACTTCATGTGTCCGAATGAGCAAATTGAGCTGACTGCTGTCCCTGCAGATCCGACAGGCGTGAAGAAGTATTATTGGACAGTTAGTCAAAGTCCAATTGTTGCCGGTGACCTTACGGGTGCGCAGGAGGGAACTGCTACAACAACAGCTGATTGGTCAGACAATGCAGAGTCGTTCTATTACACTGCTCAAATCTTTAACGGTCAGTGTTACGGAGTGGCTTCAGTTCTGCTCTACAACCAGGCTGCTCCTGATTTCACTGTAGCTGCCGAGCCTGATGCTGTTTGTCAGGTGGGTAACGCTTCTGTGAAGTTGACCGCTAACAGCTATGACCCAACTGCAGCCAACAACAAGTACTACTTGCAGAACACCCAGGGTAACTACAATGGTGTAGTTGCTTGGGAAGGAAATACCAAAACTGTTGACAACGTTAAGAAATATGCTGATGCTAACGGACAAGTAAAACTAATTGTTCGTGCCGGTGTGGCCCGCTATGTGGGTGCTAACGAAATATTTACTACCGAGACCGGCCGCTTCTGTTATTCAGAGGTTGAGGCTCCGCTCACTACCACGAACAATCCTGTAATCAGCGTTCAGATTAAGAAAGATGCTGCCAGCGCTCCTATTAATCCGCCTGTTAATTTCTGTCCGGACGAGAACTATATAGTAACTATTCAGAACACTAATCCGGTTGCCGGTGTCAGAGATGTCATTACTATCACTGACCTCGACGACCCAACCCGCACCTTTACTAAGACTGTGAACTCGGGTGTGGCTGCCACTTTCGATGATCCAGCCATCAAGACTGTCTTTGAAAAGTCGAAAGATCGTTGGAAAGTCTCTATCAAACCTTATGGTACCGATTGTGAGACGACCGAAAACTTCAATGTGGGTATCAACGAGGTACCGGTATTGTCACTTGACAAGTCTGACTACCGCCAGTTGTTGCGTGGTGTAGATGGTGCGCTCGATACCGCTACCTATTGTGTGAACTACTATTCAATTTTTGGACAGGGCGGTTCTACAGAAAAACAAAATATAAAGTACAAGGGCGTAACAATCAATGCCAATGTATTGAATAATAATGGTGGTACTTACCAATACCATTGGACGCGTACTACCGATGCGGGTTCTACCAACAGTTTCTGGAAGAACCAGGATAAGGAATTTGTGACTACGGCCGATGCAACTATCGAGGGTTTTGCCGAGAATGCCGCAGTGGGGGCCTACAACCAGCTTGGTACCTATAACCACGACGTGACTTACTCGGTTTATGCAACCGATGGTTCTGAATGTAGGTCAAACACCGTATCGGTGGTTGTTCGTGCCAACGACGCACCACGCTACAACAGCTATTGGCAGGATGAACCAACTGTTGAGGCTGGTTCAGCCACTATCTATAATGCCTGTGTCGATAGGTTGACAACTGTTCGTTTGAATGAAGGTATGAACAATGTGCGCATTTCTGAAGCACCAATACCTCGCTACACTTACCAGGCTTATTATCCTGCTCCAAGTACTAACGGTGATTATCCTACCAACTATGACCCAGCAAATTATGACAAGTATGGCGGTTTTGGAGCCGAGTTGGGTAACCAGATATCAGTTAGCAACTGGACACAGGTGGCTACTGTGGGTAAGGGAAGTACTAAGGATGAGAATGGTGAAATTGTACCAGATCTTTGCACACGCTACAATGTGCGTTCTACTGTTTCTTTCCCAATGGGAAGTGGAACCGACTACTATTATGTCATCACCAAGCAGAATCAGGAAGGTTGTACCAACTACCTGACTATCCACTATAATCCTCACCAGGGTGTGGATCCTCAGAAAGTGACTTTCCAGGTATCTGTAAACAGTGGTAGCAGCAACAATACAGCTGTCACTGAACAGTTGCAGATTTCAACACTTGCGCAGGATTCTGTTGTTGCCAAGGTTTGTCCGGGTGACAAGCTGGTGTTTGATTTCTGGAACCAGACGAACTATAAAGGAGATTACCAGAAGAACAATCCTTGGACGTATAAGAACGACTATTATGTAGCCGTTGAGTTTGCCAGTCCAAGCCAAGGTACTTCAAGTTCTTCTTGGAGCGCTGTAAACTCAAGTCTGACTGGTAATGCCGTAACCGTGAATACGGGTAAGACCATTACGGGCCGTCAGCGTATCCGTTTTGCGTTCTATTCGAACTCTGACCGTGATTCACGTTGTGTAACCTATTCCGACTACTATTATATTGATATTAATGACTCGCCAAAACTCTTTGGTTATGGTGACGATGCCTGCCGTTTGGATAAGGACGGCAATGAGGATGGTGAAATCAAGTTCCGTGTGTCTTCAAATGCACCTGCTAACTCTGTACACCATTATGAGTGGTACGATGCCAGTGGAAACAACAAAATCGGATCTGGCGCTCAGGGCTATGAGATTTCAGGAACCGAGGGTGAGTTGCTCTCTTACAAGCCAGGCATTACGGATGCCCAGTTCGGAACCAATCTCTATAAGGAATATGCGGTTATTGTACGCGATCATGTGGAGGGTTTCTGCCGTTCTGCCGACTTGAAGATAACCAAACGTGTCTACAACAACCCAGATTTCACAATCACTCCGGACAAGGAGGTGGTCTGCGAGGGCGACCAGGTTTCTTTCCGTGTAGAACAGAACTACAACAAGGCACGTAGCATTTGGCATTACTATAAGAACAGCAATGTGATCAACACTGCTTCCGATTATAGTATGTATAACGATGCTAATAATCGGTCAACCGGTGGTGCCGATGCTAACCATACGTCGAATACCTTCCCTCACTATTATTTGGCCGATGTGCCTGTAACAGAACAGGATCAGACATTCTATGTCAATGCGTTCTTCAATACCGAACGCGAACAGACCTTTACCGCTGTTGCGGGAGCTCCTGTGAAGTTGTACTGCTACACTACTAAACAAGCGGTGGTACATTCACTTGAAATTCCTAAACCGAAGGTTTCGTTGGCAGCTACCCAAAATACGGGTCTATTGACAGAAGGCGTAGAGTTTATGTCAAGCTCATACGACAATCCGCTTGCTGTTGTTGATGGCAAGAAGATTTGTCCAGGAGTGTTGTACAAGCGTACATTCATCAATGAAAATCCTATAACATTACCTGGATATAAAAATACTGCTGTTAACTACTATATTAAGGGTAGTGGCGATGACGAATACCAGATTGTAAACAGTCCACTGGGTCAGACAATTGTAGAGCTGACTGCTCTTGAAGCCGATGCGCGTGCGTTTACTTTCTATGCTGAAACCGAGCAGGGTTGTAAGTCTGCCGTTGTTTCTTATACATTGCCGTTGGGTCAGATTCCATCGGTAAGCATCTCAAAATCGAAAAATGGCGTTTGTGCAGGCAATCAGAATGCCTCTTTGGATTTGTCTGCCAATGCTTTGAACAATGGTCCGTTCAAATACGAATGGTTCGACAATGCAAATAACTCGTTGAACGGTAATGTGGCCGATGCTGCTAACCGTATCCAGACCGTGTTGCCTAACCAGGCGAGCACCTCGAAATACCAGAACAGCGAGCAGACCTACAGTGTGAAGGTCATTAACAACGATGGTTGTGAGGCTAGTGCTACTGCTGTTGTTAACTCGTATGCGTTGCCTCAGTTCACTGCTTCTTTGAAAACTGATAATCCTTGTGAGAACTCGATGGTTAAGGTTCAGTTAGAGAAGTCAAATGCTGAAACCAACTATATTGAAAATGTCTTCCAATACCAGCAGAAGGGAGCCAACGGCACCTATCAGGGTATTGGTGCTTCAGCAAGTGATCCTGTGCTTACTAACGATATAGCGGTAATAAATAACCAGCAGTTAGATTTCCGTGCGGGTGTGAATGTGAATGGTGTATGGTGTTACGACGAGAAGTCCATTACCATCAGTACAAATGCTATTCCTACTCCAACTGTAGAAATCCGTTTGGCCAAGGCATCAGGTATACATGCCCAGGGTGCAAGCATCAGTTCGGGCTCAACTCTTTGTCCGGAAGCCAAGTATTATTTGGATTTCAACAATGGAGCTCACTCTCCTTCATGTGAGCCAGACAAGTTCGTGTTAGAGAACATCAAGACACACGAGACTCAGACGTTTACTGGTGTAAACGGACGTTTTACAACTGATAACTTTACGCTTACCGAGAATGTCTCTTACCGTTACAAGGTGATTTCTGGTTGCGGTTGTGAATCGGGATATGATGTGATTTCGTTGAATGTTTCTGAACTGCCACAGATTTCTGTGACGGGTCCTACCGAATTCTGTGAAGGTACAAGCGAAACAATTACCTTGTCTCCTTCCGTAGGAACTGATAACGCAAATACCACTTGGTTGTGGTCTCCTACACCAACCGGAACGAATACCGACCGTGTACAGACCTTTATTCCTGTACAGGAACAGACTTACCAGATTAAGGCCACTAACAATATCGGATGTTCGAATGTAACAGAACATACCATCAAGCCACTGGCTGTTCCTACTTTGTCTGTGACACCAGATAAAGCAACGGTATGTGAGGGTGGCAAGGTGACATTAAGTGTTGAGAATACGAATGCCGATGCCTCTGTCCGGATTTATAACTGGACGGGTGACAATGGTACTTCATATACATTGCCTACTATTAATCCTACAGTTACTTCTAACACCACCTTCACTGTTTATGCGATTGCTGATAACGAGAAGGCATGTGAGTCAGAGAAGAAGACTGTGGTTGTAACAGCTGCAGAGAAGCCAAGGGTTTCTACTAAGTTCTATAAGGCAGACGGTTCTGGCTTCATTCCTGCTGTTACAAGTCTGTGTCCTGGAGAGGAATTCTATGTAGTATTGGAAAATGCCGCTGCCGATCCAACCGTTTGCCAGCTCGACAAGTTCGAGTGGTGGGAAATGGGTAGCAATGCCGAGCATTTCACAACTGAAGTTAGTGCTGGTGTTCCTGCCAATGCAAACGGCGCATTTAAGTTCGTAATGGGTGAAACCTCGAAGAACTACCAGTACAAGTGTACCACTTCTTGTGGTTGTGAGTCCGTTGTCGGAACATTCACCGTGTCTGTTGCCCAGGTTCCTGTGGTCAGCATATCGGGTGTGAAGACCTATTGCGACAATACAACACCAACTATAGAGTTGACCGCCAACTCGGCTTCTGATATCACAGAATGGACATGGTCGAATAATATTAACGATGCGACCGCTAATCTCCACAGCCAAAAGGTAGAGGTTACTCCAGCTCCAGGTGCACCTGAAAACACCTATTCTGTGTATGGTATAAGTGCCGATGGTTGTAAGTCGAATACTGCTATCCACATCATCAAGCCAATTGAGGTGCCAGCCATCAGTTTCGCTGCTCCAGCCTATGTGTGCGAGGGTAGTGTGGCTAATGTGAAAGCAAACATTACGTTACCAGAAGGTGATGCTATCTCAAATACAGTGTGGACGCCAGCTGAAGCTATTAAGGTAGCAGACGACGAGGTTCAGATGAATATTACAGCATCTACCACATTTAAAGTTCAGGTAACTGATATCCACAATTGTGTGGTCTCTGATGAATTTACCGTAGGAAACTATCCAACACCTGAAGCCCTTCTTACCATTAAGAATTTGGCAACAGGCAATGAAATTCCTGATGGAGGCAAAGTTTGTGCTGGAACCAAGTTCTATCCTGTATTCCAGAATAGTATTTCCGGTGATGACGAAGCCTATTGTGCAAAGGATATTGTAGAATTGACCTGCATAACCACAGGAGAAACGTATACAATGGAGGGCGCAAATACCACCCTCATCAATAACGGAGCAAACAAACAGACGTTTGAAATCACCGACCAACCGCTCCGCTTCCGCTATAAACTCCACACTTCATGTGGCTGTTATAGCGCAATGGGTACGTTCTCAGTCGGTTTGGCTCCTGCTCCTGTAATCAGCATTAACGCAAGTGATGAAAGTTTCTGTGCGAACATGGGTACCTCCATTACGCTGACAGCTACTGCCGGCGCTGCGCTTGATCCTGATATGAAGTGGAACTGGACAACTTCTCCGACTAACGATAGAACTAGTGCAGTTCAGACTTATACCCCTTCTTCATCTGGAACATTCCATGTAGAAGGTACTTCAAACACTACTGGTTGTAAAGGAGAAGCTTCTATCAGTATCACCCGTTTGGAGCGTCCTGAATTGAAGTTGGCTTCATACAACGACGCACATGAGGCAACCTCAGTGTTCTGTAATGGTGAAAAAGTAACCTTAGAGGCCGTTAACCAGAAAGAAAACGATGCTCCGTTGGCTAATGTTGACTGGACAAGTAACAATGGTCACAGCCTGACAGGCACACCGGCCTACTATTATAGTGATGCAACTGCTGAGTTCACTGCTGTTGCTACTTCTACCAATGGCTGTGAGTCAGATCCTGTTACAATTACTGTAAAGACGGCTGAAGTGCCAGAACCAACAGTTAAACTCTATTATGAGAATGGTAATGAAATGACCACGGGTCGTATCTGTCCTGGTGGCGTTTATTATGCAGAGTTCACCAATTCATTGAACGATGCAAGTTGTGCTACCGACAAGTTCACGGTGGTAGATGCTTCCGACGAGACAAAAGTATATACTGCAACGTCAACTTCGGGTGCTGCTGCCAATGCGGGTGGTAGTGTTTTCAAGTTCACTATGGGAACTTCTGCGCAAGTCTACTATTATAACGTAGTTACATCTTGTGGTTGTGCTTCTGCTAACCAGAGTTTCATGGTCAATGTCGCTCCTGTGCCTGTTGTAACCATTTCGGGTGCGTCCGACTACTGTAACAATGCACAGAGCCCAATTAAGTTGACTGCCAATACATCGGCTGAAAATCCAACTTTCGAGTGGAACACATTGGTGCCTGCTGCAGATCGCAACAAGCAGGAAGTGACTGTTACACCTGTCGGCACTCAAACCTTCTCGGTTCAGGTGACTTCTGCTGATGGTTGTGTGTCAGAGCCTGCCGAACATAAGATTACTGCCAAAACAGCACCTATTGTTTCGCTTACCGCTCCTGAGGCCGTATGTGCGGGCAGCAAGGCTGAAATTAACGCCAACATCCAGTTGGCCGATGGTGTAAGTGTTCTTACAACCAACTGGTCTCCGACTGTAGGTGTTACTCCACTAGCCAATGACAAGGCCGAGGCTGTGGTTAATGGTGAGATGGACATTAAGTTGACTGTAAATGCGGACAACGGCTGTTCTGCAGAAAGTGAGGCTATTACCATCAAGCCTATTGAGCATCCGGTTCCTAACGTAGAGTTCTTCTACTATGGCGACAAGACTGGCTCATTCGATCCTGCTACAACTCCGCTTTGTAAAGGAACCCAGTACTATCCGGTATTCTCTAACGGAGCTGACACTCCAGAGTGTGAATCTACTACCTACAAGTTGAAGAAGGGTAGTGAAGAGGTTGAGTTTACCGCTGCCTATATGAATTCGGCTAATGCCAATGCCGAAAAAGTGTTCACGGTCGACGGTGCTGCCACTTACTTCTTCTCTGCCGTATCTTCTTGCGGTTGTGAAAGCGACAACATTGGCAGCTATACCATCAAGGTGGCTTCCGATCCTGTTCTCTCTATCGTAGCCTCTGGTGCTGGCTTGAAGCAGGGTAACTCTTATTGTGAAGGTGAAACTAATAAGATTACTTTGACTGTTAACTCTAGCAACAGCACTACCGAGTACAAGTGGGATGCTCCTGTAGCTGATGCAGAATCTGAGCAAAGCAGTGTTGAAGTTAACCCAAGTGCCATTACCTACTCGGTAACCGGTACTACTGCCGATGGTTGTACGGGCGAGGCTTCATTTACTATAAACGAATTGAAAAAGCCGGTTGTATATATCGAAGGTCCTGTTAGTGTCTGCGTGGGTGGTTCTGCCGAACTTCAGGCAAAGACCGAAGACGATGTTGTCCGCTACTATTGGGATAACGGAAAGACCCAAGACCACATCACTGTCAACAACATAGCTGCTGCCACAACTGTGAATGTAACTGGCTATAGCGCACAAGGTTGTGCTTCTGATTTGGCTGAATTTACAGTTAACACTATTGCTAAACCAGAAATCAATTTCACATATAGCGGTATTAATGGAACCAATTATGTTTGCTATGGTGATCCAATAACTGTAAGCGCTTCTTCTTCAAACGGCAATGCCGACTTTACTTGGTATAGCGATGCCGCTATGACTAAGGAGTTGGTTGTGAATGGGGTTGTAACTGAAATCACTAACACCAGCATTACCGTTAAACCAAGCGACAAGTCTACGTTTAACTATTATGTAAAGGCTAAGCAAGATGGTTGCGAGAGCACCGATAACACTCAGGTGATGGCCTACTCGCTCCCTACCTTTGCTATTGGTGGTAAGACCACTTATTGTGAGGGCGATAACTTAAGCCTGTATATTAAGAATCCTGCTACAAATACCAATTACTATTGGGATGGATCACATGAGCCTAATAATGTAGACCCTTATGTGATAAATGATGTGACTTCAAACCAGAAGCCTGTGGTTGTAGTAGCCGTTGACGAGCATGAGTGTCAGACTACCATCAGCCAGCCTATTACAGTGAACAAGGCTCCTGTAATTACGGTTGATCCTACCACAACGGCAGTCTGTCCTAATGAAAGTGCCCGTTTGGAGGCTAGTGGTGCCGATTCTTACCGTTGGACGGATAAAGATTATCCGAACACTACGTTGGGCTATGCGGCCGACTTCACAACGCCTGGCCTTACTGAACCAGCAACTTATCGTGTGGTTGGTACTAACACCAGCACCCAGTGTTTTGACGAGGCCTTCGTTACTGTAACAGTAAAGAAAGCACCTGTCTTGACACTTAAGACAGCTACTGTAAACGATGAGGTACAAGTCTGCGAGGGCGCAGAAAAGACCTTGCAGGTTGTCGGTGCCGATACTTATGAATGGGACGATAACGTACTCAGCAGCAATGAGGGTACGGCAGTTGTGAAGCCAATTTACGACAAGACTTATAGTGTGACAGGTTTCATAGATGGTTGCCATGCTTCTCTTGATATTCCTGTTGTTGTTGTAAGTAGCCCAGACGTTGAACTTGTTGCAAGTGCAGAGGGTGTATGTCGTAACGATGCTGTTACTTTGACTGCGGTTGTAAACGGCTCTCAAACCCCAGAACCTGGTATGAATTACCAGTGGAACGTAATTTCGTCTGATCCAAACCAAGATGCGAATGTTGTAACAAAGAACTTGACCAATGACTTCACATTTGAGTTGACTGTTTCCCAAGGCGCAGGCAGCACTAATTGTAAGACAACCGTTTCTAAGAAAGTGTTGGCTTACTCGTTGCCAGTGGTTGAAGTTGAAGCCGACCGTGATCGTGTCTGCTGGGGTGGCGTAGTAGCTCTTTCAGCAAACATTACAGGCGGTACACCAGACTACACTTATAACTGGACACGTAGTTCGAACGATCAGGTAGCTTACCCAAGTGAGACTATAAACCCTCAGTTAAGTGATGCTGCAGAAACCTTTACTCTTGAAGTCTTGGATCTACACGGTTGTAAGGGTACGGGTTACAAAACTGTTCAGGCACAGGCTAAAGTGGAAATTGAAAACATAGCTCCGCTCGTGTTCTGTGAGGGCGCTGAACGCGACTCTGTCCGCCTGAATATGGCAGGTGCCACAGAGTACCAGTACAGTGCGAAAGGTGCTGAATGGACTAGTGAAAACGATCCTATCTTCTTCTTTGCAACACCTAACACTTATCCAATTGATGTAGTGGGTCGTGTGAAGTTGAAGGATTCTGATAATGAGTACTGTGAGTCTGATAAGATGACTTATACCACTCAGGTCGTAGCTTCTCCTAAGGTTGAGATGCATTTAGTAGGAGGCAATGTAGACGGTGTCTGCGCTGGAACTGAGGTAAAACTCCATGTTGAGTCTTCTATTGCTCCTCAGTATTGTACTTTCAACTGGGTAGGAGACAAGACTAACAACCATACCCCAGATTATACTGAAAACTCTTTGACGGAGCCTCGTACGTTTGAGTGTCACGTTATCGAGAACGAACACCAGTGTATGGGTATAGCTACGAAGACAATAGAGGTTTACGAAGTCCCTCAGGTTAGTTTTGATGTCGTACCTACCCCTGTTTGTGAGGGTGTGACCGAAACCTTGAGCGCCAAGGCGACAAGCAGTTCCACTACCGAATTCACTTGGAAGTGGACGCAGGCTTCTAATCCAACGTTCAGTGCTACCACCCAGAGCATTCCAGTTAATTTGACAAATGCTGACGAGTTCTCTGTAACGGCAACTGACTTTACACACGGTTGTGCTTCTAAGACCATCACCACCAAGGTAGAGGTTCAGAAGAATCCAGTTGTAGTAAATACAGCCAAGACAGATTATTGTTCGGGCGAAGAGATACGTCTTGTGCTCTCTGGTGCTGCAGAATACTATGTAGACGGAAACAAGATAGACGGTTCTGAAACGAACTTGACATTGCCAGTAGGTACACACTATGTTAACGTGTACGGCCGTTCGCCACGTGCTAACTGGTCGAGTGTAGATGGTGCGACCCAGTATTGTGTGTCTGAGCCTATCTCAATAACTGAGAATATAACATCAGGCCCTGTTGTAAACTTGTTGGGTGACCAGACCGTATGTCAGGGTACACCTCTTGAGTTGACTGCCGAAGTATCCAACTATGCAGACATCTCTGGACTCAAGTTCAAGTGGAGTGAGCAAAAGGGCGATAACGATCCAGAAGACAAACTGACAACTACTATTTCTTCTCCACGCGTCATCAGCGTACGTGTGACCGACGAAAGCACTAATTGTTATGGTGTGGCTGAAAAAACCTATAGTGTATGGGATAAGCCTTATGCCTCTATCGATGTTCCAGAAGGTGACAATATCTGTTACGGTGAACTTGGTAGCTTGAAAGCTGAGGTTAGTCCGGCTTCTGACTCTTACTCTTACCGTTGGTTACGCTATAAGAAGGCAGACGATGGTAAGTATACAGTGAAGGATGTCGATTATATTGAAACCGTACCTGAAATTTATCCTTCTATCACAGAGGCTGCCACTTATGTGTTGAAGGTGAGCGATATGCATGGCTGTGCTGCCGATTCGGTTACACAGTTGATAAAGATGACTCCTAAGCCGGTTGTTACCATTCAGGGTGCCGACAAGCCGCTTTGTCAGGAAGAGATGTTGCAACTTACCCTTTCGGGTGCGGATGTATACTACGTCAACAATGAAGAGTTGGCGGGTAATGTCTACAGCGAGAAGATGACATCGGCTCGTACGACTTACTACAATGTAATTGGTTATATAACTGTACCGAACTCCGACGCGGTCTGCTACAGCGACGAGCAACAGATTCCGGTAACCATTACTGAAAATCCTACGCTTGCAATCTCTGGTAGCACAGTGATTTGTGAGGGAGCTACATTAAGTCTCACTGTATCGGGTGCTGACGAATATGTATGGAATAACGATCCTACGCAAACGGGTGCAACATTGACGCTTAACCCTCAGGGTGCAGTCGATGGTGTATACCACTACTCAGTAACAGGTTCGCTTGCTTCGTCAGGATGTAAGGCAGTGAAGAATATCACTGTAAACACCCTCAAGTCACCTTCATTCGTCATCAAGCCGTCGGCAGAAGGTGTCTGCTTGAACGAAGAAGTTTCGCTTGAAGTTGTACCTGACGCTAATGCGGTTAATCCTGAAAAGTGGAGCGTGCTCTGGCAGGGTGGTGACATCAATGGTTCTACCAGCAACCCTGTTTCTACATTGGTAACCGGTGGAACTCAGTTCTCTGCAAACGTTACCAACGAGGCCGGTTGCTCGCATAAGGAAGACATTACTATACGTCAGTATGATATTCCAGAAATTTTGATTTATCACTCTAACTCTGACGATAGTTACAAGACAGAGAATCTTGTTGATCCTGCACAGGCAATTACACTCTGTGAAAATACACAGTTGAAGTTGTTCGCTGTGCCTGCAGATAACTCAACAGCCATTTCTTCTTACGATTGGGATGCTGGAACTGCGGTGGGTCAGATATATTATCCACAAGATAATGTACCGAACAAATTGACCTACCAGCATGTGGTAATCGGTACCAGTGCAAATGGTTGTAAGACCTCTGCAGTGGTGAATGTTGAAATGGTGAAAGCGCCTACTGTGGCCATCCGTTCAAATATGGCCGCTTGTCAGGGCGATATAATCAAACTCGATGGTACGGGTGCCGTCAGATATGAGTGGGTTGACTTTAATAACGATTCTAAACCATCATACGAACTAGAAGCTACCACCATTGGTGTGAACACTTTCACCCTTTATGGTTACAATGCTCAAGAATGCCGTGGCGTAGCTACCTTCGATGTGACGGTTTACGAAAAGCCTCAGTTCTCGATCAACGCCGAAGAGGCTTATGTCTGCCAGGGCGACAAGGCACTTGTAAGCATAGAGCCGTTCAATCCGGACGCTCCTTACAGTTATACCTGGTCGAACGGTTCGAACAACCAGACCATCACGCCTTCGCAACGTGCTGCAGGAACCTACAATTATGAGGTAACCGTAACCGATGTGAACACGGGTTGCTACCTGGTAAATACAGTTCCTGTTACCTTCTTCGCTGCTCCGAAAGTCGAACTTATTTCTGGCGCGAAGACCCAGGCATGCCGTGGTTCTGATCTGGAGCTCGTGGCACAGGGTGCAAACGAATACTACTGGACAGTGGGTGCAGAACAGTTTGGTCCTTATTACAACGACCAAGTCTTCACCAGCTCGCCAATCGTATCGCAGAACTACGAGTTGACCGGTTTGAATACCTATCAGAACCCAGTAACGGGCAACGATGTGGTTTGTATGGCAACGAAGACCTTCCCTATTACTGTGGTTGACGCTCCTTCTATCCAGATTTTGGGTAACGGTACCATCTGTTATGGTGAACCAGTTAAACTCACCGCAACGGGTATCGACCTTGAAGAACAGGGAGATGTTGAACCATATTATAAATGGGAGAATATGGCACAAAATGGTGCTGATATGGAAGATCAGTTCACCGCCAATAATGGTGCCGCAGTTGTTTATACCGTAAGGGGTGTATCGGCTAATGGTTGTGCCGCAGTCAAGACCAAGACTGTGACCATGCGTCCGAAGACCGTTATTACGGTTGATGCTCCTTCTCCAGTTTGTGAAGGTGCTATAGCTACTGCGACTGCAGAGGGTTCTAACATCACCTCGTTCCGTTGGAAGACCGATCCTGATGATGAAGCTAGTGAGGTAGGTACTACTATAGAACATGTGATTAACGACAATGTAACGTGGACGGTAACCGCAACCGACGTCAACGACTGTAAGGTGACTGAAATCGTAAACATTGAAGTTCAGAAAAAACTTGAACTTGAGGATGTGACCGACCCTGACGGAAACATTTACAAGAAAGTGGATGGCAACTATGCAGTCTGCTCGGGTAGCACTATCGCTCTGAAGGTTTCAGGTGCTTCTTCTTACGTATGGAACGATAATCCGGAAAAGAATAACTCTGTGATTATGTTCGCTCCTGAAAACGACACCATCTATACCGTTGAGGGTGTATATGGCGTATGTACGGCGAAGTTGTCAATCCCAGTGCATGCAATCCCTGCTCCTGCAGTTGCCATCGAGGGTGACGGTGCAGTATGTATGGGCAACGACCTCAAGTTGAGCCCTTGGTCAAATACTGACAATCTGACCTATACTTGGAGTGCGGCAGCCGACTTTGAAGTGGATAACACAACCAATGTGATTACCCTTACGCCGAATGTCGACACCAAGGTGAACTTGACCGGTACTAATGAACAGGGTTGCTCGGCAACTGCTTCTACGACCATCAAGGTGAACAACCTGCCACAGTTGGATATTGAAGGTGACCTTACTCCTTGTGAGAATACTTACACCGACTTGACAGCATCGGGTGCGGTAAGTTATAAGTGGACATTTACAAAGGGCGGTAAAGAATACACATCGAACAGTATTACCTACTCGGCGTTAGTTGCTGATAAGGTATCTAATATTGTATTGTGGGGTGTTGACGCTAATGGCTGTCAGAATTCTATTAAAAAGTATTTGACTCCAACCAAGCGTCCTGAATTTACTGTCGATGGTGATGCCGAAATCTGCTTGAACGAGGCGCTCCAGTTGAATGCTATTAATACCGAAACCGCTTGTACTTATAAGTGGAATAATGACAAAGAGGGCAACGTTTACAGCACCATCTTTGACAAGGCTGGTACACACACCATTCCTGTAACTGCTACTTTGGTAGGCAAGGAAGAGTGTACAACAACCAAGCAAGTGACTGTTGTGGTTAATGATTTGCCAGAACTCTATATTACGGGTAACGATTATCCTTGCCAGAACTCAACCATGACGGTAACCGCCCATGGTGCTGACGAGTATGTCTGGTCAAGCAATCCGAACCAGAAATGTGTTGAGGCAACCGACGGTCCATGTACATACACCCGCGACGTTACCTCTCCAGCACCGTTCAGCGTACAACTTTCAGGTTGGAAGAACGGTTGCCGAAACGACAAAGTGTTCACCTTTAACGTACATCCTTCACCACTTGTAACAATTAATGCCGACAGTGACGAAGCTTGTGCCGATGGTGTTGTAACACTGACAGCAACTTCTCCTGATGCTACCACCTTCGACTGGGGTGACGATGGCGCAGGTGCAACCATCACACCGGTTATTACAGCAACCAAGAAGTTTGAGGTTACTGTAATTGACAAATACGGTTGTGTGGGTAAAGACGATTATACCATCAGCTTGATCAGCTCTCCAACCCTCAAGGTTTATGCAAGTGAAGACTACAATGCTGATGTTGAATTGGAAGACGACGGTACTGGAAACCTCAGTGTAAGCGTTTGCTCGGGCAATGCCCTTACCTTCACTGCCCGCGGTGCCAAGACCTGGAGTTGGGTAGACGGACTTGAATCTTCTACTGAAGAGTCGTTCACTCCTGCAGGCACTACCACATCGCAGCGTATCCAGTTGACCGGTTATATTGGTTCTTGTGAGGCTTCACGTGTAATTACACTCTCTATCCTCCAGAAACCAGATCCATGGATTGCAGGTTCAATGAATGTCTGCGAGGGCGACGAAGTCAACCTCGAGGCTAACGGTGCCGACCACTATGAATGGACAGGCGTTAGCGGCGTATCGGGCGACCATAACGAGTTCCTCAACTACAAGTTGCTCTATCAGCCAGTTGAAGGTAACTTGAAGGCTATTGCAGCCAACGGCTGTTACACCAACGTACCGTTCACGCTCACCTTCACTCAGGCGCCTGAACTCCATGTTGATTTCAAGAACGACATTTGTGAAGGCGTTCCAATGGAAATGAGCGTAATAGAACCAAACGACGATTTGGTTTATGTATGGAACGACAACTTCTCGGGCGAAACCTTCTCTTACCGCTCAACTACTCCTGGTAGTGAAAAGGTGAAGGTTGAAGCGAAGTACCGCGGTATTGGCGGTTGCTCGACTGTTCAAGAATTGGATGTGACAACTCACGCTCTTCCTCATATAGCTTACTCTGCTGATGGTGACAACGTGGTGGTAAATGAAGACAGTACGATTTCGATGTGTTCGGGTTCTGACCTTGTTCTCATTCCACTGAATGCTAAACATTACCATTGGACTTCAGAGGATTTGGATGTAGACGATGCCAACACTATGGTATTGAAGCCAACCACTACTACGGTATACACTATTACCGGTACCGATGGTTATGGTTGTATGGGCTCACGTGACATTGTTGTGAAGACCAACGCTTCTCCAGTCCTCTACTCAACTACTTACGGTGTTCCTGACGAGAACGGACGAATCAACGTTTCTGTCTGCCGTGGTGAGTCTCTTGACCTTGATATCACAGGTGCTGATTCTTACTCATGGTTCGATGGTACTACTGAAAAGAATGTAACGGTTAGTCCTACTTACTCTCGTACTTATGCAGTATCTGGTCTGAAGAGCTCGACCAACTGTCCTGCATCTGTTGAGTATAATGTGACCGTGAACGAGTTGCCAGACATCACTGTCAGCGACGAAGAAGGCAACACCAACCGTGTCAGCCTCTGTCGCGACACCAAGTTCACACTTACTGCTGGTGGTGGTGAAAGTTACGTATGGTACGATGATAAGGATAACGTAATGAGCCGCAAGGACGCTTTCTCAGACTATGCTGGCGAATCGGAATACTACACTGTAGTAGGTACAGATGCTAACAAGTGCGAGAACAAGACAACGTTCAAGGTTATCGCTATCGAGGTGCCTACCATCTCTTACGAACCGCTTGAACCTAAGGTTTGTGCAGGTTCTAAGACCACTATCTATGGTCGTTCGAACGATGCAAACAGCTGGTACTGGAAACTCGACGACGAGGTTGTCTCTGAAAAGAGCAGCTTGTCTATCACTCCAACCGCTGATGCAAACTATACCCTTTACGGACGTAACAAGTACGGTTGTGAGGCTTCAATCGATGTTCCGCTCACCGTCTTCAGTTCTCCTACTATTTGGGTTGACGGTTACAGCGTAACCGATGGCGTGAACGATGAAATCAGCGTTTGTAGATATCAGCCGTTGACGCTCAAGATTGTGGGTGACGCTGTAAGATATGAATGGCCTTCTGGTGAAGAAAGCAACACAATGGAAATTGAGAGTGCTAACATGAGCCAGAAATATCAGGTAACTGGTTATGGTGCTAACAACTGTTCTACTACCATCACCATTCCTGTACGCGTTATTCCTACGGCTAAGATCACCATTAAGGGTGACCAGTATGTCTGCCAGGGTTCATCAACCGTCTTAGAGGCTGTTGCTGAAGATGGCACATACGACAACTATGTATGGAACAACAATATGATGGGCGAAACCAACGAGGTTTACGTTAATGAGGATATGACCATCATGGTTACTGGTGAAAACTCTGCAACCGGATGTAAGAACACCGCTTCATTCCCAATCAAGATGAAGCCGCTTCCTGTACTGGGCTACCAGGGTGAAACCAATGTATGTAAGGGTACCTCTACCGTTATCTACGCTACAGGTGCTAACTCTTACGAATGGCAGGATGGCTCTACGGGCGACGCTTATGTCAGCACTCCTGAAACCAACGATGTCTACAAGGTGATTGGTACACTCGACGGATGTTCTGACGAGCTCTCAATCCCTATCACGGTTCAGGTTGCTCCAGTTATTTGGGCAGATGGTTTGAAACCAATCTGTGAGGGTGACGCCCTTGACCTTGTAGCGATGGGTGCATCGACTTACGAATGGTCAGACGGTACCACTACCGCACATTTCCAGGCCGCTCCGCTCGATGATATCACTTACACCTTGACGGGTACTGCCGAGAATGGTTGCTCTACTACCATCCAGGTTCCTGTTACAGTACGCCGCCGTCCGGTTGTTACAGCCGATGGTGCTACCAGCGTCTGCTTGAATAGCACGACCGACTTGACTGCGGTTATTACAAGTGAAAATACCAATGCTGATGGTGAGGGTAACAAGTACCGTTGGTACCACGACGATGAGTTGATTTCAACCCAGGGCGTGCTCAACTACGAGATTACCGAAGACAAGACCTACTTCCGCTTGGAAGGTATAGATCCTGCAGGCTGTGCTAACAGCACAAAGATTACAGTGTCGAGCCTGCCATTGCCAAACCTCGGTTACACTGGTCCAGAGTCTATTTGCTCGGGTAGCGAAGGTACCTTCTTCGCTACAGGTGCGAAAGAGTACGAATGGATTAACGGCAACGATGTGGTTAAGGGTAATATCTTCAAGGCTTCTCCTGTTACCGACACTTACTACAAACTTGTAGGTATTTCTGCAATGGGTTGTAAGGCTGAATCTGATATTGTACTTGTTGTGAACCAGCTTCCAGATGTAACTGTATCTGGTAACACTTCAGTCTGCCGTGGCGATGCGCTCGACTTGGTTGGTGCAGGTGCAGAAAGCTATATCTGGTCAGACGGTACAACTAACGAGCACTTCACCGCAACTCCGGTTGCAACTTCAGAGTACTCGCTCACTGGTACCGATGCAAACGGCTGTTCGAATACAGCAAGATTCACAATCACTGTTAACGATCTGCCTAAGTTCCAGGCTTTGGCTGAATACCCTAATGTATGTCAGGGCGAAAAAGACAAACTCTGGGCTGAGAACGAAGATAAGAATGGCGAATACTCTTACTTCTGGACAACAGCTGATGGTACTAATCTGACTGGTCAGCAGGTTGAACCAGTAATCTCTTGGGACGATGCGGTAGAGTTCACTGTAATCGCAGTTAACGACCTCACCCACTGTCAGAGCAGCGTCAAGAAGACAATTTACAGTAATCCAATTCCAACTGTAGGATTCCTTCCTTACGACTCTGTTTGTGCACACGGTTCAATTACTGTAACCGCTTATGGTGCTCAAGACTACGAATGGCAGATTAACAACAAGGTAGTAGGTAACGAGGCTGCAATTACTCTCAGCGACCTCACCACTTCTACCCAGTTGTATGTGACCGGTTCGCTCAGCGGCTGTTCTTCTACATCGGTAGCTTCTGTAATTGTGGTTCCTAACCCAATTGCTACAATCTCAGAACCTGATGGTAAGGATTACTTCTGTAACGGTTCTACCGTACACCTTGTAGGTTCTGGCCTTGGTAAGGATGGTGTTTACGAATGGAAGGCAAATGGAGAACCGCTTAAGGTTGACTCCGCCCTCTATTCAGAAATTGAAGACCACCCAGCCCGCTCTACCGAGTATACGCTTACAGTTACTAACGAGCATGGTTGTACCAACACCGTTACCAAGCGTATGAATATACAGACATTGCCTGTGGTTGGCATCAACCGCGACAAGAGTTATGTATGTCCTGGTCAGGTAGACTCAGTCAAGTTCCAGGCTGTGAACAATACCTACAACCGCGATGTTCAGTGGTACTGGGAGTCAGTTCCAGGCCAGCCAGACATCCAGGCTAACCAGGTAGAGAAGGAATTTATGGCCATCATCGACACCACTGTCAGAGTAACCCTTAAGGGTATTGACGAGTTGGGTTGTGTAGGCACTGCTACTGTTGACATCCAGCTCCGTCAAAAAGATCCGCTCAAGTTCCGTGTGAACCCAAGCTGTATCGACGACGAAAGCCGCACAGTCCGCTTCACCGGTATTGTTCCTGAAGCAGAGAACACCAAGTGGACTTGGACAGTTGATATGAACGAGCACAGCACGAACGATACCCAGTTGGAAGGTGCTATTGCAAACTACACTTATCCGGGCATCCTTGCTGACTCAATCCTTGTTGGTGTGCACGCTGTAGACCCTTACGGTTGTATCTACGACAGCACTGCATACATCTACAAGTGGCACGACTTCTGGGCTCCTGATGCATTCTCGCCTAATGGTGACGGATTGAACGATAGATTTGTATTCCGTGGCGGACGCTTCATCAACGAATTCCACGTTATCATCTACGACCGTCTTGGCGGTATTGTATATGAAGGCGATGAAAATGACCTCTTACGCTCAACTTCCGACGAAATTCCTTCTAATTACGGATGGGATGGTACTTGCAAGGGTAAGGCTTGTCCTTGGGGCGTTTACGGTTACACTGTTACTTACAGCTCGAATGAAAACTCAGTCTTCAAGTCTGGTAAGAAGCGTGGTTCGATTACTCTCATCCGATAATTGTTTCGAATTATGAAAAGAATAGCAAGTATATTTGCGGGACTCTTGATGGCGGCTTCGGCCGCCGCTCAAGTGGACTACACGTTCAATAATAACAACGTGATCCCCTTCAGCTTGAACCCTGCCTTGGCGGGTAATGCTAACGCGATGCGTTTTGGTTTGAATTACCGTATGCAGTGGCCTGCTCTCGATAACCATTACACAACGACCCGTATCTCTTACGACCAGAACTTCTACAAGCAGATGGCTTCGGCGGGTATCTCTTTCACTAGGGACAATGAGGCGAATGTGATTAAGAAGAATGAGATTGCTGCGGTTTACTCGCATAACATCCGACTCGAAGACGAATACTTTATTCGTTTGGGTTTGCAAATGGCATTGAATTTGAACTATGCCGACGCTTCTGACCTTACTTTCGATGACTCGTATGCGGGTGAGGGAAAACAAGAACTTCCTACTAACGATAAGTTGGCTGAAGCACATTGTAACTTTGTCGATTTCTCGTTTGGTGCCGCTTTCGTTTGGGAAAACAAACTCACAGTTGGTGGATCTGTCTATCACATAGGACAACCAAACGATGGTTTTGACGATAAGGAATCTCAAAAATTGGGCCGCCGTTATGTCTTTCATGTTAACTACATGCAGGACCTTGAGGCTCGTTCGGGTTTGTGGGGCCGCCGTGATATGTCGAGTACCTATTTGTTCGGTTCTGCTGCCTACCAGCAGCAGGCGGCAGAAGTGGGTACGGAAGACGAAAAGCGTACCTATCGTCTTGCTTCGCTCAACATTGGCTGTATGACCAATCCGGTTATCTTCGGTGTGGCCGACAAGTACGACTTCACATCGTCGTTGGGTAACCTTAATGTCATCTCATTTATGATTGGTGGCAATTACAAGGGTCTGCAGGGCTATTATATCTTCGACCTTTACACCTCGAAGAAGGATAACGGTAGCTGGTCGCACGAGTTTGCGCTCGTATACGTAATACCTCCTAAGCATTACCGTTATGCTTGTCCAATTGTTTATTGGTAATTCTATACAACCTCATATAAAGAAGGCACCGCAGAAGCGGTGCCTTCTTTGTTTACAACCTCCGTATATTGCACTTTGACTATTTATTCGTAATTTTGTAGTATATAGATACGAAAATGAATGTTTGGTCAGAAGAAATACAGCAGTACATCCTCGAACATATAGAAAAGGAGCCTGACTTCTTGAAGGTGCTAACTCGGCGAACACATCTGCATACGCTAAAACCACGTATGTTGTCGGGACATCTGGAAGGCCGTCTGCTTAAATTTTTCTGCCAGCTGGTTGGCGCCCGCCGTATACTCGAAATAGGCACTTTTACGGGCTATTCCGCGCTTTGTATGGCCGAGGCTCTACCCGAAGATGGACAGGTGCACACTTGCGAGATTTTCGACGAATTGGAGCCTTTCTTGAACCAAATCTTTGCCGATGCCGGCGAACTGGGTAAGAAAGTGAAGCTGCATATAGGAGATGCTGCCGACATTGTCCCTACTCTTGAAGGCTTGTTTGATGTTGCTTATCTCGACGGCAATAAACGCCGTTATGTAGAGGACCTTGAAATGGTCTACCCGAAAATGCGGAAGGGGGGATTGATAATCGCAGACAATACTTTGTGGGATGGACACGTTATAGAAGAAGGAGCCCGCTCCTTGTATGAACGTGCAAAAAGCCCGAATCACGAAGCAATAGCCTCGAAGGACGCACAAACAGTGGGAATTATGGCATTCAACGATCTTGTTGCCGACGACCCGCGTTTCGAAACTGTTATGGTTCCTGTTCGTGATGGCATGACATTGGTCCGTATCGTTTAAAACGTTATTTATTTTCAAAATGAAAAAATATATAGCTTTTTTAGTGGCCGTTATGGCCGTTTCTTTAGTTTCTGTTTCTTGTTCAAAAGACGATGATTCTGATTATTCTCAGGAATATAACCGTACAAACAAGGAAAATGGAGAGTATTTTCTAGCCCTTAACCGCGACTCTGCTGGTGTTGAAGAAACATATACAGGCCTGCAATACCGTGTCGATCAGCTCGGTACTGGTATTAAACCCGATGCAAATGACTCGGTATCAATCTCATATGTTGCTATGCTGGTCAACGGAACTGTCTTTGAGTCTGGCACTCGTGCTTTTGAAATAGAGGAACTTATTCCGGGTATGCGCGAGGGTCTACAACTTATGCCTGAAGGCTCGATATTCCATCTTTATATCCCTTATTATCTGGCATACAACACATCTTCTAAACAGACTGTCTACGACGGGAAAATTGTTTCTGTATCGGCTTATTCGGCGCTCCATTATTACATCAAGTTGAACAAGGTTGTTCCTGTAAGCGACGCTCCAGAAATTTAAAAGTTCGCCTGTCATGCACAAATACACCGTTAAAGAACTCAACCGCATCACTCCCGAAGAATTCAAACAGTCGCAGAAAATACCATTGGTTGTGGTGCTCGACAATGTGCGATCTCTTTATAATGTAGGATCTGTCTTCAGAACGTCTGATGCCTACCGTGTACAGAAGATCTGGTTGTGCGGACTAACCAGCACGCCTCCAAATGCCGAGATTCACAAAACTGCGCTAGGAGCAGAATTCTCGGTAGAGTGGGGTAGTGAGGCCGATACGTTGCAAGTTGTCCGCAATTTACAGAAAGAAGGATATGTCGTCTTTGCGGTGGAGCAGGTAGAGGGGAGTGTTTCGCTCGAGAACATTGAACTTGACCCCACAAAAAAGTATGCAGTAGTTATGGGGCACGAGGTTAATGGGGTACAGCAATCTGTTGTTGATGCGTGCGATTATTGTCTTGAATTACCACAGTACGGGACTAAGCATTCGTTGAATGTCTCGGTAACGACCGGTATAGTTATCTGGGAGTTCTTCAAACAGTTGCAATCGAATTTTCGTTGAAGAAAATGCCTGTTTTGTTGAATATTGTGCCTTCTATAACTATATTTGTGATGGAAAGTTTAATTTTGAAAAATCAATGGCGTTAGTTTGTCGGGTCGTCTTGTAAGATGTGAACTTGTTAAGTAACGTTGTTGAATACCTTTTATTATTAGTAGTTACGTTGAGTTTCACCATGAAAAACAAGTGCTGGCCTGTCTATTTGATACTCAAACGTTAGAAATGTCTGGTCGTGATATAGTAGGGTTGGCTTTATTTTATTATTATGAGCGGTAATACCTTATCGAATTCTACTAAATGTGGTTCGTTTCGTAGTGTTCAAAAACTTTTTCTGACTTTCTCTTTGCTATTGGGCTTATGCTTTGGGGCATCTGCTGAAGAGCCGAATGTCGACACCCCTAATATTGGGTTCGAGAATGGTAACTTCACTAATTGGCAACTCTATACGGGTTACTATTTTATGCAGGTTTCTCAAGACAAGGATTCTTCTGTCGCTTACGATTGGAAGTCTGTTCAATGGAATGAGGCTAAAGATCGTTTTGACATAATGAACCTGCATAAGGACGACGACATTGTCGCTTGTTCTGAATTCAAAAAGGTGCCGGCTGACTTGTCTCTTACCGCGAGAATCGGTAATCCGGGCCGTTCTGAAGGTGAAACCCATTCTAATACAGGTAGGGCTTATGCCGAGCGTATGGTTTATACGTTTACGGTTACAGAAAACACAACGCTCTTAAACTATCGTTATGCTTGCGTGGTGGAAGACCCATCGAATGCCGTTAATCCGCACAACGGATACCAGCGTCCTACTTTCCAGGTGAATATTACTTCTTTCGACCCTGTTCTCAACCAACCTGTTACTTTGCCGTGCGCGCAGTTTGAGGCGATTGCCAATAATGCAAGTTCCGACTTGACGCAAAACCCGAAGTGTGCGGCCTCTTCTGTTGGTGCGAACAAGTCAGTTAACTATTGGTATAAGAATTGGACTTCGGCTGCTATCGACCTTCGTGGCTATGTAGGGCAGAAAGTAACGATTGAAATTCTTAACCATGACTGTCTGAGTGGAGCGGATTATCATGCCGGTGCACACGACGCCTATGGCTATTTCTGGGCTGAAACCAGAAAATTGGAACTTATATCGAAAAACTGTGGTGAGGAAGATCCTACCATCATAGCGCCAGAGGGATTTGACAGCTACCATTGGTCTCGTTCCGATAATGGTGTCATCAATTATGACCCAGAGAACCCGTCTGTTGTAACCATACCGCGTGCAGCCTTGTTCGACGGCGTTACCTACCGCTGTTCAATGAGCAATTCGGGTACCGATTGCGGTGCGATTGAAATGAGCACCCAACTGACCCCTATTGAGGTAAAAGTGAATTTTGAGGCTATAGACACCTGCGGTGGTAAGGTTATTTTTAAAAACAAGTCAACTTGTTTGAACGACTCTATTGTCAGCTATTCGTGGAGTTTTGGTGATGGAAATTACGGATTCACCCGCGATGCCGTTCACTATTACGAATCAGATGGTGATATTTATAAGGCTAAACTTTATGCAACTTCTTCTTTGGGCTGTGTCGATTCGCTATCGCAGGAGCTGGCAATACCGCTAGTGCCAAAGCTAACTGTAGATGGACTTTCCAATGTATGCCAGGGCGAACATGTGAAACTTACTGTTTTTGGTCCAACTGCCAAGTCTGTTGTTTTATGGAACGATGGAACCCAGGGATTTGACTACAACCTTATTGCTGACACGTCACGAAAGTTTACCATCAAGGTGGACGATGAATATGGCTGTACTTACTGGGCCACTAAGAATTTGGTGGTCAGACAGGCTCCTTCGGTCTACATTATTGGCGATTCGGCAACCTGTATGGGTGACAGTGTTATACTTGTGGCGAACAATGCATACTCCTATTCGTGGAATACAGGTCTGGTGGGCGATTCGCTGATTGTACGTCCGCAAAGTACCACTACCTATTCTGTGGTCGGACAAGCGTCGAATGGTTGTGAGGGTACGGCTTCGATTACAGTTGTCGTTAATCCGCTGCCTACTATTTCTATTGACGGACCTACCGAGCTCTGCCTTGGTACGGAAAGTCAGTTGAAGGCATCGGGTGGCGTATTGTATCAATGGTCAGACCTGTTTACAGGTGGAACGCGCGCTATTAATCCTATCGAGGAAACGAAGTACACTGTACGTGGTACCGACGCAAACAAGTGCTCGAATACGGCGTCGTGGACGGTCAATGTAAAAGAAATACCAAAAATATCTTACACTGGCGACACTTTGGTTTGTGCGGGTGAAATTGCCCGTGTGACGGTGATGGGTGCTGATAACTTTACGTGGGGCGATGGTGCCGAACAGAACTTTTATGCACAGTTGTTAAGTGGCGATACGGTTTGGACCGTGACGGGCACAACTAACGGTTGCTCTTCGAAAATATCTATTCCAATTACTATTAAACCTGCTCCTTACGTCTACATCAATGGTCCTACGCGTGTCTGCCGTGGCGATACCCTTTCTCTATGGGGAATGGGTGCGCAGACCTACCAGTGGGCTACTGGCTATGTGGGCGACACCTTGCTCTCAATACCAGACGCTACTGCCATTTATCAGGTGGTGGGTACGGGTGCTAATGGTTGTACCAAGGTCGCAACTTACGAGGTTTCGGTACTTCCGTTGCCAGATGTCTCTATCAAGGGCGATTTGAGTGTTTGCCAAAATTCGTTGGCAAGGCTCTATGCTAACGGAAACGCCAATGTGTATTATTGGAGCACTGGTTCTATTTCCGATTCAATCCGTCCGCTTATCAATGAGGCGTCGTGGTTCAAAGTGAAGGGTGTGGATCTGAATGGTTGTGCTAGTGTCGATTCGTTCCAGGTGTCGGTTATACCTCCGCCAACGTTGTCATATACTGGAGAAACTGAAATCTGTCAGGGAAGTTCTACAATGTTGGTTGTAAGCGGAGCTTCTTCTTATTTGTGGAATAACGGTTACACGGCTGCCAACTATCTGGCTCATCCGATACTTGATACCACATACGTAGTAACTGGTTATTTGAACGGTTGCTCATCGCAGATTTCCATACCTGTTTCGTTACGTCAATCGCCTGTAGTTTGGGCCGAGGGTATTACTGATATTTGTCAGGGCGACACTCTTAAACTTTTGGCAAAAGGTGCCGATTCTTATATATGGGGTAACGGCACATCTAATGAAATGTTGATTGCGTCGCCACTAACGTCGAGTGTCTATCACCTTATCGGTACTGATTCGACAGGTTGCCGTGGTGAAGCTGACATTCCTGTTAATGTGCGTTTGCGCCCGATTATTACGATTAATGGAGACGCTGAAGTCTGTGAAGGAGCTGCTGCTACTTTGACAGCATCTGGCGAGGCTATACTTTATACGTGGGACAATGGACAGGTCGGTCAAACCATTAACCCTATCATAGTGAAGGAAACAGAGTTTACTGTAAGGGGAACCGATAGTCATACGTGCTCGAATACAGCGACATTTACTGTAAGACCTGTATTGCCTCCAACGTTGTCGTTCTTGGGCGATACCGCAGTCTGTGTGGGTAGCTCTGTCGATTTGGTCGCACAGGGTGCCACCGATTATATTTGGCAGGATTCTGTTGTAGGTTCGGAGTTCGTATTTGAACCGAAGTCTAGTTGCTATATAAAATTGACGGGTATTTCCCACAATTGTTCGGCTTCACGTCTGTTGACTATCAACGTGCTGACGCCTCCGAATATTCTTATTAGTGGAGACGAATATGTCTGCCCAGGAGAAGACTTTAAGATTACTGCACAGGGCGCTTCCCGCTTCTTGTGGAGTACGGGTGACACTACAGCCACAATTTCGTATGCACCGCAGGTGGCCACCACTTACTATGCTACAGGTTACGATGTGAACAATTGCAGCACGACAAAGAGTTTCACGGTGAAAGTGCATCCTTTGCCAAATGTAGGCATCAAATTACTCAGTTATCGTGGATGTCCTGGCTCGAAAGACACTGCTGTCGTGCAGGCTACAGGAGCTTCTTATTATGAATGGACAAGTGAACCAGAACTTGACGAGGTGGGTAAGAATGTCAATTCCGACAAACTTTCTGTTCTGCTTTCCGATACGACCACATTGTATTTGTATGGCCGTGATCTGTATGGATGTCCTAACGAGACGCAGTTGACGTTGAATCCGCTGCCTCGTAAACATATATCTTTTGCAATAGAACCAAAATGGATTGAACAGTCGAATCCTTCTGTGAGTATGAAGGGGGTTACCCCATCTCCGGCTGCTTGGTATTGGACTCCTGGTGATGGAGCGCCAGAGCAGAAGGGACGCTTGTTCCACTACCGTTACGATGTCGACCGTTTGCAAGATTCTGTTGAGGTGCTTGTCCGTGCGGTCGATACAATGGGATGTACTTATACGGGCTCCGAGTACCTTTATGTCTGGAAAGACTTCTGGGCACCGACAGGGTTCACTCCTAATAATGACGAAAAAAACGAAACGTTCCATTTTTATGGGGGTAAATATATTACCGATTTCCATTTCTACATATTTAACCGCCAGGGCGACATCGTTTTCGAGGGCAACAGCTTTGACTCGGAATGGGATGGTACTTTCAATGGAAAGGAATGTCCGTGGGGCGTTTACGGATGGGTGGCTAAATACAATAGTGACGTGAAGGGAACCAATTTTAGTGGCGAACGGAAGGGTATGGTTACTATTGTCCGATAAAATGTGTGTTTATGAGAAGGAGTATAATTAGTGCTTTTATTAGTTTTGTCATAGGTTGTTCTTCTGCTTATGCGCAGGACTATAACCTAAATAGCCATAACCTTGTCCCGTTCAGTTTAAATCCGGCTCAGGCTGGTAATGCTAACGCTATTAGGTTGGGGCTCGATTTCCGTCAGCAGTGGCCGAAACTCGACAACCGCTATACTACGGTGCGTCTCTCTTACGACCAGAATGTATACAAGAAGATGTGCTCGCTCGGCTTTGCCTATTCGCTTGACGACCAGAGCAGTGTGTATCGGTCAAATGAGTTTTCATTAGTCTATTCGCATACTTTCGAGGTGACTGAACTGTCCTTTATAAGGCTTGGCCTTCAAGGAACCTATTATTTGAATTATTTCGGTTTCGACAAATTAGAGTATGGAGACCAGTATGATAGTTCAAACGGACATGTCGATAACTCGACGATAGAGGACTTTGAAACCAATACACGCGGACTTTTCGACTTTTCATTCGGTGCCGTTTATTATGTGGAGAACACTTTCTCGTTGGGTGCTTCTGTTTTCCATATAGCGGAGCCAGAAAATGGATTTGTACGTAAAGCGGATAATAAACTTGCACGCAAGTATGTAGTCCATGCCAACTATATGCACGATTTGCAATATACGAATGGATTGTGGGGACGGCGCGATATGTCTGACAACTATTTGTTCGTTAATGCGAATTACCAGCAACAGGCCGACTTTAAAAAAGCGTATTTGGGTTTGGGTGTGTTCCTGACACCTGTTATTCTGGGCGTGGCTGAGAAATATAACTTAGATGGTGTCTTTGTGACTTCGTTAATGGCCGGTTGCTCAATCAAGGGTTTACAGGCCTATTATGTGTTCGATCTCCCAACCTATGAGCGTGAAAATGGAGCGTGGTCACACGAAATCTGCTTGGTTTATGTTATAAAGCAAAAAGAGCGTTTCCCTTGTCCTATGGTCTTGTGGTGATAACTTCCAAGTGTTTAAAATACAGCAAAAAGACGTTTGAACTAGTTTCAAGCGTCTTTTTTTGTTAAATGTTAAAATTATGTTTCAAAGGTATGTTCTTTAATATAAAGTGTATCAGCTGTTTATTATTTTTTCTTTTGTAAATGATTGATTTTTATTGCATAATATGTTAAAAGGCACTTTGTTTTGTTCTCCTAAAACTTGATACGTATCCAATTCTGTATATCTTTGCAGTGTCTTAGCAAAATAAGACTTGATTATCAAGAAACAAATCATTTAAATTAATTTTAAAATGAAGAAATTGTTATTTATCGCAGCTGCTTTGTTTGCTGCATCTTTCGCAAACGCACAGGAAGAACAGAATCAGAATGCTGAAGCTATTCCGGAATCAGCTTCTCAAAACGCAGCTAACGGTTACAAGCCAGAATCTGGCTCATTCTCTGTTGAGGTGGCATTTACTCCGTTCTCTACTTCAGACGCACCTGTAGCGCTTGAAAACGGTCGTTTGAATGGCGCATATTCATTCAATGACAATTTGTCTCTCCGTTTGGGCTTGGGCTGGGGTGTATTAACAACAGAGACCGAACAGTTGGGTGTTGAAGTTAAGACACACAACAATGTGATCAGCATCGCTCCTGGTATCGTTTACTCTTTCGATGGTACCGCTAGAATGACTCCTTATATTGGTGGCGAACTCGCGTTCCGTCACACTTCAACTTATCAGGAAGCAAACGGAAATAAGGGTGACAAGGCAAAAACTAATGCAGTGGGTTTGCAGGCATTCACTGGCATGAACTATTACTTCACACAGAACGCCTATGTTGGTGTTGAGTTTGGCTTTGGCGTTAGCTATGGCAAAGATGCTGACGACAAGAAGACAGTTTCTTTTGCTCCATATGCACAGCCTGCAATCCGTTTAGGATGGGCTTTCTAAACAACGGTTAAGTACAAAACAACTATAAATGGCCTCTCAGCGTTAGCTGGGGGGCTTTTTCTTTTAAACTGTTTTCCCTATCTTTACAAAAAAGGAATTTATTATGGAGAAACTTACAATGCTGGGTGTTGGAGCGGCAATGGTAACTAGTTTGTACAATACTTGTTTTACCATTTCGCGTGACGATGGAGAGTTATTTCTCGTTGATGGGGGAGGCGGCAATGGCCTTCTAGTCCAGTTAGAAAAGTCGGGTTTGAGCGTGTTAGACATCCATCATGTTTTTGTCTCTCACAACCATTCTGACCATATCTTGGGAATTGTGTGGCTGGTAAGGGCAATTTGCCAGCATATCCGAAAAGACCGTTACGTTGGGAACCTCCATATTTATGCGCACCCAAAGTCGCTTGATGCTATACGGACTATTTGCGGGCTTGTGATGCAACCGAGGCTCAATGCATTCTTCGATAGTCGCGTTATGTTGGTTCCTATTGAAGATGGAACGCAAATGGAAATACTGGGGCGTCAGACCACCTTTTTCAATATTCAGAGTGTGAAGGAACTTCAGCATGGTTTCACCTGCCGCCTTTTGAATGGCAAGAAGTTGTCTTTTCTGGGTGATGAGCCTTTCTGCGAATATGAGCGGCAATTTGTCGAAAATTCCGACTATTTGTTACAGGAAGCCTATTGCCTTTATTCCGAGAAAGACATTTTTAGACCCTATAATAAGCACCATGGTACGGTTTTAGACTCCTGCAGAAATGCCTGTTCTCTTAGAGCAGCGGCCACGTTGCTTTTTCATACCGAAGGCAAAACTCCGGTAAAAGACCGACAGTGGAAATACTTGGCTGAAGCCAGGCAAGCCTTTACTGGGACGATTTATGTACCCAACGATCTTGACACAATAGTGCTTTAAAACATTATCGTACTCCGTGATTTTCCAAAGCAAAAAATTGTTTTTTTCTTTTTTCTTTGCTAAAATTGTATTTGTGATTAGCATTTTCGCTTTTCGCATCTTCTTAAATTCGGATTTTTAAATTACTCTGCCATGAATTACAGAAATTTAGCATGGATGTCAGCTTTTGCCTTTGGAGCGTTTTTGACTGCTTGCAGCACGGCATCTAACACCAATAACGACATAAAGCCTTCGCTGAAGAGAATGAAGTGTGAATTCGTTCCTGATGGACAGGAGGCCGTCATCTATGGTAGTCATTTGGCTGGAGCGGATGTTATTTTCCCTGACTCTACTTCTAAGGGTATCAGAGTCTCTGCTGCTGCAGGTAGTAACGACTCTGTGCTAAAGGTGATTGTTCCTAAGGGATCGACCTCGGGTAAATTGAAGGTGATAGTTTCAAACGATACAGTGTCTTCTAAGTTCCAGTTCCGTGATAGTCGTAATCTGATCATTGATTGGGATAAGAAACTTGCAACATGGGGCGGTTGTGACCCATACGAGGAGAATGAGGAGGGTGACCACGACCTGATTAGTTCTGTGTTGCTTGACAGTATTGTTAAATTGCCAAGCGCTCTTCCTGAAGGATGTAGTGGTGTTTATTCGCTGGTGTTTGGCAAATACGACAAGCCATGGACCATGTCACATTCGATGTTCCTTCAATATGTGGCTAATCCGCTCGATGGTGGCCGTGGCGACCATTCAATTGCTGGTCCGTTCGATGGTTATGATGTGAAGGATTTGGCTCTCAAATTCGACGTGTATATCCCTAAGGAAACTCCTTATAAAAAGGTCCGTACCGAAATTTTCTTCGGTCCGTTCGATGCGCCAGACAAACATGGTCGTGATCGTGTGCCTATTTGTTTCTGGGAACCATATGCTGTGAGCGGCTCTTATAGTACCGATGGCTGGGAAACTGTGACTATTCCATTGACGGAGTTTACTCACACGGTTACGTCGTATGACGCTAAATTCCCTACTCCAATTGATTTGAAAAAGGCTACAAACCTTACTTTTGTACAGTTTGGTGATACGACAGGCGGTGCTGGCGACAACTATATTATGATGTGTGTCGACAATTTCCGCGTGGTTCCTATTAGCGAATAAAGTACTTTTGAACTTATAAAGAGAGGATGTCCCTCTGATAGTGGCATCCTCTCTTTGTTTTTTAGGAATAGTATTTGACAGGCCGTAGGTTAAATTCTGAAAAAATAGATTTTACAAATGGCTGATATCCAACAGAAATGAAAAAATATTTAAAATATTTCTGCGAATAATTTGCCAATTCGGATAAAAGGCCTAATTTTGCATCCGCTTTCGGGTTGTAAAACCTGACGCCCTTGGGAAGCGTTCCAAGGGGCTCACGAGAAGAGAGATCTTTGAGGAAATTCCGATAGACTAAAGTAGCATAAGCAAGGTAACAGTCAGGCCGCAAGGCTTGACAATCCAAGCTCCCTGA
>ODAI011261909.1_pt1 | contig 35789 bp, 33 predicted proteins | sample 1539321 | NCBI WGS metagenome assembly ODAI01 (sample SAMN02144231, study PRJEB22623) | gut metagenome | biome: sheep rumen | host: Ovis aries | place: New Zealand
GCAAGACAGTCACCTAAAAGACACTTGCAATATGTACCCGTACGTTAGCGGGGAATTTACGCCTGTGGAGAGTTACAGCAAACGTGAGTAGCTTTAGCGAAAGCGGATTCTATGAAGCAGGAATGAAACATAAGAGTTTTTATAACTTTTTATAAGTTCTCAGTAACGGGTCGCTTTAATGGAAGAAAATATTTCTGAAGTCGACATTGCTTATCAGATTTTGAGCGAATCCGGCAAGGGAAATCCGCTTTATTTCAAGAAATTGATTCTCGAAGTTATCAAAAGACAAAATAAAACCGTCCAGAACGAGGCGGCGGCAATTTCCGAAATTTACACAATGATTAACATGGATAGTCGCTTTCAACATATCGGCGACGGTATTTGGGGCTTAGCCGACTGGTATCCGCCCGAAACTAAACGCCGTATTTCATCTAAAACTACTAAATCTGCTTCGTAAATCATTACGCATTGCGCATTTCTAATTACGCATTGCAGTTCGGAGGATAAAATGGCTAAATATATTTTTGTGACTGGCGGAGTAGTTTCGTCACTCGGCAAAGGAATTACTGCAGCATCGCTCGGTAGACTTCTAAAAAGTCGCGGACTGAAAGTTACGATTCAAAAGTTTGACCCTTATATCAATATTGACCCCGGCACAATGAGCCCGTATCAGCACGGCGAAGTTTTCGTGACCGACGACGGCGCGGAAACCGACCTTGATTTAGGTCATTACGAAAGATTTATTGACATTAGTCTAAGCAAACATTCCAACACCACTACGGGTAAAGTTTATTGGTCTGTTTTGTCCAAAGAACGCAAAGGCGATTATCTCGGCTCGACTGTGCAAGTTATTCCGCACGTCACAAACGAAATTAAAGCCCGCGTCTACGCTGTCGCCGAAAAAGATAACGCCGATGTTGTTATAACCGAAGTCGGCGGCACCGTTGGCGATATTGAAAGCCTGCCATTTCTGGAAGCTATTCGCCAAGTCAAAAAGGAAGTCGGAAGAAATGACGCACTTTATATTCACGTGACGCTTTTGCCGTATATCGGCGCGGCGGGCGAACTTAAAACTAAACCCACTCAACACAGCGTCAAAGAACTTCGCGCAATCGGAATTCAGCCCGATATTTTAGTTTGCAGGACGGATTATCCAATTACCCGCGAACTTAAAAGAAAAATCGCGCTCTTCTGCGACGTTGACGAAAACGCCGTTATCGAGAATCGTACCGCGTCGACGATTTACGAAGTGCCACTGATTATGGAAAATGAAGGGCTTGATAAAATCGTTCTGAATAAATTAAACCTGCCGCAAGCCCCGCCTAAGCTTGACGAGTGGCGGCTCATGGTTCACAAAATTAAAAATCCCGACCGCTCAGTTAAAATCGCGCTTGTCGGAAAATATGTTGAACTTCCCGACGCTTATATTTCCGTCGTTGAAGCCCTTAACCACGCCGGCATTGAGCATTCCGCCAAAGTCAAAATTAATTTCGTCAACGCGGAGAAAATCGAAGCTCCCGACGTGGATTTAGAAGAAACTTTCAGCGGTTGCAGAGGAATTCTCGTGCCCGGCGGTTTTGGCGATAGGGGCGTTGAAGGCAAGATTAAGGCAATTAATTTCGCTCGCGTCAATAAAATTCCGTTCTTTGGGCTTTGCTTGGGTATGCAATGCGCTACGATTGAGTTCGCTCGCAACGTCTGCGACTTCCACGACGCCAATTCAACTGAATTTAATCCCGATACTGATTATCCTGTTATCGCGCTCATGGATTCTCAAGTTGCCGTCACGGAAAAGGGCGGAACTATGCGGCTCGGCGCGTATCCCTGCAAAGTTTTGCCCGAAACGCATACGGCGGCGGCTTATGGCTCCAATTTAATCATCGAACGTCATAGACACCGTTTTGAATTTAATAATAAGTTCCGCGAAATTTTCAAGGCGCACGGAATGATTATCGCGGGCGTTCTCCCCGACGACAGCTTGGTTGAGATTATCGAGTTGGAAAAAAATCTTCATCCGTGGTTTGTCGGTTGCCAATTTCATCCGGAATTAAAATCGCGACCGAATCACCCGCACCCGCTTTTCCGTGATTTTGTCGGGGCGGCTCTTAAACTCAAATAAAAAGTCAAAGCCCGTTTCGGAATAACCTGAGGCGGGCTTTTTGCTTTGATTTCCTTTAATAAATTTGACTTCCTTACATTTAACAATGTTGCCATTTATGCTTTTCGCGGCTATAATTTCAGCGATTAAACTTTATAGGCGGTGAAAAATTTTGTTGAGTTCATTAGAGGCGTTGCGCCCGAAGAAAAGATTATTCTTGGGACTTTTACTGGCCGCTGAATTTTTTGTTGCGCTCGCGCTTTACGCCTTTTGGCGCATTTCCTATCTAGGACTAGAAAATATTTTTGAATACTTGCCTGCGTTTGTCGGAGCATTTTTAATTTTCGTCTCTACGTTTTCATTTGGTGCAGTCTGCAATATGGTTTTAGCGATAAAGGGCTTGCCGACTTTGAATTTATTTCACCGCTGGAGCGTCGCGCTAATCAAATGGCTATTCCCGCTCGCCGTCAAAATCGGAAATCTTTTCGGCGTCAAGCGTCGGCAGATTGAAGGCTCGTTTATTGCCGTCAGCAACCTTATTTTCTTTAAAAGCGGAATCAGAGTTCCGGCAAATAAATTGCTCGTGCTCAGCCCGCATTGCCTGCAACTTTCCTCCTGCCCGCACAAAATTACACGCGACCCGAATAACTGCAAACGTTGCGGGCGTTGCAATGTTGGCGACTTGATGAAACTTTCTGACGAACTCGGCTTTACATTTTTTGTCGCGACCGGCGGGACGTTGGCTCGACAAGTCGTGAAGAAAATTCGCCCGCAAGCAGTTTTAGCAATCGCCTGCGAACGCGACCTTATGAGCGGTATTCAAGACGTTTACCCTTTGCCCGCCGTCGGCGTTTTGAACATTCGCCCAAATGGTCCTTGTAATAATACCCGCGTCAATATGGACGACGTGCGCCGCGTTCTTAAAACTATCGTAAAGGAAGAAAAATAAATGGCTCGCAAATTTCCCGAAGCTATCGAAATGGAAAAGAAATTGCTATCGGCAATGATGCTGAAAGAATCAACGATAATTCCGATGGTTGAAGCAATACTAGACACGAACGATTTCTATCGCCCTGAACACAGATTAATTTATCAAGCGTTGTTGAAGATATACAAGCGCGGAACGCCGCCAGATATTTTATTAGCGGAAGATGAACTTAAACGCGAGGGCAATTTGGGAAAAGTTAATCGCAGATATTTATTTTCGCTAATCGACTACGAATGGACGACTTCCCGCGCAGAAGAACATGCAAAAATTATCAAGGAAAAAGCGCAGTTGCGCCGACTGATAGAAACTTGCGACACGATAATAGAGGAATCATACGAAGAACAATCGCCCGTTGATGAAATACTTGAAATCGCAGAGAAAAGAATTTTCTCCATAGCAACCAAAAACAAAACGTCGGACTTTGAATCCTTAGAATCTATCGTGAAGAAAGCTTTGGAGCGAATTCAAAACATAAACAATGACCCGGAAAAAGTCGAAGGCGTCAAGACAAAAATAATCGGGCTGGACAAATTGTTAAACGGTCTGCAAAAAAGCGATTTGATATTGTTAGCGGCGCGACCTTCAATGGGAAAAACAGCATTAGCTTTGAACATAGCGCGAAATGCGGCGTCACTGAACAAAAAAGTAGCTATATTTTCTTTGGAGATGAGCAAAGGACAATTAGCGAAAAGATTACTAGCTACGGCAAGCGGCGTGAACAGTCAAAAATTGAACACGGGCGAAATCAGCGATGAAGATATGAATTCATTACTGCACGCCGCCGACGAATTGTCAGGGCTGACAATGTACATAGACGACACGGCAGGAGAATCACTATTAGAAATGCGCTCGAAGATAAGACGCTTGGCGCACGAAGTCGGCTTAGATTTAATTGTCATTGACTATTTGCAACTAATGCAGGGCGGGCGGCAGGAAAATCGCCAGCAAGAAATTTCAGAAATAAGCCGAAGCTTGAAGGCTTTAGCAAGGGAAATGGACGTGCCGATTTTAGCTTTGTCGCAATTATCACGAAGCGTTGAGCTCCGCGCCGAAAAAAAGCCGCAACTTAGCGACTTACGCGAAAGCGGAAGCTTAGAACAGGACGCTGATATTGTTATGTTCCTTTATCGTGACGAATATTATAACCGCGACGAAGAAAATAATCAGAATATCGCCGAGCTAATCATAGCCAAAAACCGCAACGGTCCGACAACCGCAATCAATTTGTATTTCGACAAGGAAACAATGCGCTTTGGCGATTTAACTAGAGCAGTGGAATAAAAAAGGCGACCAACAAGAGCGGGTCGCTAAATTTTTTATGTCAAGTTCAAATGAAGTCGCAGATAATTTCGGTTACGCGATTGGTGCCAACTTTCTTGAAACCGTCGGAGAAAATATCGGGCGTGCGCCAACCGTCATCTAAAGTTTTCTCGATAGCCGATTCGATAGCCTGCGCGGCGTCGGCGCGATTGAGACTGTAGCGAAGGAGCATTGCGGCACTTAAAATCGTTCCCATAGGATTAGCTTTGTCTTTACCGGAAATATCGGGCGCGGAGCCGTGAATTGGCTCGTAAAGGCTAGTAAGTTCGCCGATTGATGCCGAAGGCATAAGCCCAATAGAACCGCCGATAACCGCTGCTTCGTCGCTGAGAATGTCGCCGAAAATGTTATTGGTAACGATGATGTCAAACTGCGCGGGGTTGAGTACGAGTTGCATAGCGGCGTTATCAACGTAAAGGTGATTCAATTCGACTTCGGGATAATTTTTAGCCATATCGTTTACGACCTTGCGCCAAAGACGCGAGGCGGCTAAAACATTTGCTTTATCGACGGAAGTCAATTTGCCGCGACTTTTTTTAGCGGTCTCGAAAGCCAATTTGGTAATGCGTTCAATTTCGGGCACGGAATAAATTTCGGTATCCCAAGCTTGCTCAACGCCGTCTTTAGTCTCCGATTCGCAACGCGGTCCGAAATAAATTCCGCCGACAAGTTCGCGAACAATCAATAAATCCGCGCCTTTTACGAGTTCAGGCTTAAGAGGCGAAGAATTAATAAGTTCGGGATAAACTTTAGTCGGGCGAAGGTTAGCGAAAAGCCCTAAGCCTTTGCGAAGTCCGAAGATAGCTTTTTCGGGGCGAAGGTGTACGGGCAATGAATCCCATTTCTTGCCGCCGACCGCGCCAAATAAAACGCCGTCAGCATTTTTGCAAGCGCTCAATGCTTCGTCCGTTAGCGGCGTCCCGAATTTTTCGTAGGAAGTGCCGCCCGCGTCGCGGGTTTCAAACTCCAAGCCGATATTAAATTTCTGGTCGATTTTCTCAAGGACTTTGACGGCGCAAGCGGTTATTTCCTGTCCAATGCCGTCGCCAGGTATTACGATAATTTTTTTCATTGTATCACTTTCCTGCTAAGATTTTGTATGAATTGATTCTGTCTTCTGCGTCGTGTTGAGTTTTCTCGAAAAGTTCCTGCGCGGCGTCGGGGAAATTGCGTTTAAGCGACGAATAGCGAACTTCGCCCATTAAAAATTCCTGGAACTTGGAAAAATCCGGCTCCTTGCTATCTAGCGTGAACTTTTGATTGACGGGATTATATCGCCAGTTCGCCCAATAACCGCACTGCACAGCTAGTTTCGCTTCAAGCTGACTGGCGCCCATACCCTTTCTAATGCCGTGATTTATGCAGGGCGCGTAAGCGATAATCAGCGACGGTCCGGGATAAGATTCGCCTTCCGTGATAGCCTTAAGGAGTTGGTTTTGGTCTGCGCCCATAGCGACTTGCGCGACGTAAACATAGCCGTAACTCATAGCCATTTTCCCTAAATCTTTTTTCTTTGTGCGCTTACCGGTCGCGGCGAATTGCGCAATCGCGGCGGCAGGAGTTGCTTTGGACGCTTGCCCGCCCGTATTGGAATAAACTTCGGTATCGAAAACGAAAACGTTAATTTCTTCGCCGCTCGCTAAAACGTGGTCAAGCCCGCCGTAGCCAATGTCATAAGCCCAACCGTCGCCGCCGAGTATCCATTGCGAACGCTTAACAAAGAAATCGCGGTTATTATAAATCTTGTTAAGTAGGGCGTCGTCGCCCTTTTGCGAGGCAAGGAGTTCAGTCAATTTATCTGCGCGGTCGCGAGTGTTTTCGCTGACGTTGAGATTTTCCTTCCAATCAGCAAGCGCGGCGCGGAGCTCATCGGAAATATTCAGTTCGATAGCTTTTTCAACGTCGTTAGCTAAAGCGTCGCGAATAGCCTTGACGCCTAAGAACATGCCCAGCCCGTATTCGGCGTTGTCTTCAAAAAGCGAATTGCCCCAAGCAGGACCTCTGCCGAAAATATTTTTCGTGTAAGGCATAGCGGGAGCCGACGCACCCCAAATCGACGAACAGCCCGTTGCATTAGCAATCATCATTCTATCGCCGAAAAGTTGCGTCAAAAGTTTCGCGTAAGGAGTTTCGCCGCAACCCGCGCAAGCTCCGCTGAATTCAAACAGCGGTTTTTCAAACTGACTGCCAATGACGGTCGTTTTCTTCGTCGGATTAAGTTTTGGGGAAACTTTCATGCCGTAATCAAAAATTTTCTGGCGAAGTTTAGCAGCGTCGTCGAATTTAACCATAGTCAACGCTTGCTTAGGACAAACTTGAGCGCAGTTGCCACAGCCTAAGCAATCATAAGTTGAAACGGCGATTGTAAGATTATACGCGCCGCGAGAAATTTTAGACGGAATACTTTCAAAGCCTTCCGGAGCGTTCTTGAGTTCTTCGGGAGTCGTAAGAATCGGGCGAATTGCCGCATGCGGACACACGAACGAACATTGATTGCAACCAATGCATTTAGATTTATCCCAAGCCGGAACTTTAATAGCGGTGCCGCGTTTTTCGTAAGCCGTGCCGCCAAGCGGAAAAGTTCCGTCGGCGAGCTTAGTAAATTTGCTGACGGGTAAGTTATCGCCCTCTTGACGGTTCATGACGTTTTGCAGTTCGGTAATAAATTCGGGCGGATCAACCTGCTGCGTTTTCTGATTCATGCTTGTATCTTCCACGTCCCACGAGCTGACGTCAACTTTATGCAACGCTTCAATGCCCTTATCAATCGCGCCCCAGTTCATATCAACGACGTTTTGCCCCTTCGAGCCGTAAGACTTTTCGACAGCGTCCTTGAGATATTTAACGGCGTCGTCAATAGGAATAATGTTCGCGAGTTTAAAGAAAGCGGCTTGCATAACCATATTAAAACGCCCGCCCAAACCGAGTTCGCCCGCGATTTTAACGGCGTTGACGGTGTAGACGTTGATATTATTTTCCTTGATATAGCGTTTCATTGACGGTTTAAGCTTGTGCCCTAACTTTTCGTCGCTCCAATCGGTGTTCAAAAGGAAAGTGCCGTTTGGCTTAAGTCCCGCAATTAAATTGTAATGGTGCACGTAACTTTTCTGCGAACAGGAAACGAAATCGGGCTTAGTGATAAGATAAGGCGAAGTTATCGGCAACTTGCCAAAGCGCAAATGGCTCATAGTAATGCCGCCGGATTTTTTAGAATCGTAAGCGAAATAGGCTTGCGCGTAAAGGTCGGTATTGTCGCCGATAATTTTAATGGCGGATTTATTCGCGCCAACAGTGCCGTCCGAGCCGAGACCCCAGAATTTGCAAGCGGTCGTTCCTTCGGGCGTCAAGTCAACGTCATGGTGAGAAGTCGGGAGCGATTTAAAAGAAACGTCGTCATCAATGCCGATTGTGAAACCGTTCATGGGCGAATCTTTTTTAAGCTCTTCAAAGACGGCTAAAAGTTGGTCGGGCGTGGTATCCTTGCCGCCGATACCGTAGCGACCGCCGACGACAACAGGATTTATATCAGCGTCATAGAACGCGGATTTAACGTCGAGATAAAGCGGTTCGCCGACTGCGCCGCTTTCTTTCGTGCGGTCGAGGACAGCGACTTTCTTAACGGTTTTGGGAATGGCGTTTAGGAAATGTTTGACGGAGAACGGGCGGTATAAATGGACGCTGACGACGCCAACTTTATCGCCCTGCGCGTTGAGATAAGAGGCGGCTTCGTTGGCAGTCTGACAGCCGGAGCCGATAGCGATAACAATTCTTTCAGCGTCGGGTGCGCCGGTATAATCGAAGACGTGATGAACGCGCCCAGTAATTTTGCCAATGTCCGCCATAGCCGCTTCGACAATATCGGGCAAGCGGTCGTAGTTGTTATTGATAGTTTCGCGAATTTGGAAGTAAACGTCAGGATTAGTGGCGGTGCCGCGTATAACGGGGTGGTCGGGATTGAGCGCGTTGCGGCGGAAATTATTCACGGCGTCGAAGTCTAAAATTTTGGCGAGGTCGGCATAATCGATAACTTCAACCTTTTGAATTTCGTGGGAAGTGCGGAAGCCGTCGAAGAAATTTATAAAAGGAATTCTGCCCTTAATCGCGGCGAGGTGCGCAACGGCGGATAAATCCATAACTTCTTGAACGCTACTTTCAGCCAGCATAGCGCAACCGGTTTGACGAGCCGCCATAACGTCTTGATGGTCGCCGAAAATGCTAAGCGTTGAAGTCGCCAACGCCCGCGCCGATACATGGAAGACGCCCGGCAAAAGTTCGCCCGCGATTTTGTAAAGATTAGGAATCATAAGCAGGAAACCTTGCGAGGCGGTATAAGTCGTGGTGAGTGCGCCGGCTTGGAGCGAGCCGTGAACAGTTCCTGCCGCGCCCGCTTCCGATTGCATTTCGACCAGACGAACTTTCTGCCCGAAAATATTTTTTACGCCCTTAGCCGCCATAACGTCAACATCTTCAGCCATAGGCGACGACGGCGTTATCGGGTAAATAGCCGCAACGTCGGTGAATGCGTAGGAAATATAAGCTGCCGCCTGATTGCCGTCCATTGTCTTCATTTTTTTGCTCATAAACTATCGAAGTTCTCCTCTCAATTAAATTGCGCGCAATTATATCACGCAGGGAAGAAAAAGTAAACTGCGCGGCTATATGTTGAAAAAAATCCGGTGCTATGATAAAATTTCCAAAACATTTTAAGCGGGTGAGATGATTGAATTTCGTAGCGGCATTGAATGACGTAGCGGCAAAAAATTTGCAAGTGTTAGAAGAACAAATCCGGCAAGCGATAAGCGACGATGAATTTATTCACGAAGCGTGCGAGCCGCTCTTCAAAGGCGGAAAAAGATTGCGCCCAATGCTTTTCCTGCTGTGCGCTAATGCCAAAAGCGACTTCCCGCAAGAAAAATCAATGCCGTTAGCGACGACGCTAGAACTGATTCACACGGCTAGCCTTGTTCACGACGATATTATTGACACTTCCAAAAAGCGTCGCGGCGTCGAAACGACTAATTCAAAATACGGCGCGCAAATCGCGGTTTTAGTCGGAGATTATCTTTTCGCTAAGGCGTTCCAACTCGTTGCGGAAAATAATTACGGCGAAGAAGTTTCAACGGTTCTTTCTAAGTTGGTTAAAAATCTCTGCGTGGGCGAAATCATGCAAGACCGCTCACTTTACGAAGTCCCGACGCTTAGCGAATATTATACGCGAATAAATTTGAAGACCGCGATATTTTTATCGACATGTTGCCGCTTAGGCGCGATAGTTTCCAAAATGGAGCGGCGCGAGGTCGAAAAATTAACGGCTTACGGAACAAATTTAGGCTTAGCCTTCCAGATAATTGACGACCTGTTAGATTTTTTCGGCGATGAGAAAATCACCGGCAAGCCACGCGGCGGAGACTTGAAAAGCGGCGTTATAACTCTTCCGGTTATTCGCGCTTTGGAAGTCAGCGACGAATCACAAATTCTGCGCCAAATCGTCACGAGCGGCAAGGACGTTGACGCCGCAATAAAAATTATTCAAGCTACGGACGCGGTTGACTACTGCAGGACGCGAGCGGAAGCGCATATCGAATCGGCGCGAGTAAATTTGCCGCCTACGTTGCAAATTTCGGTTGCGCGTGCCCTCGAACAAGTCGCTGATTTTATCGTCGACCGCACAAGATAAATTTTTAGGAGCTGATAGCAAATGAAACACATTAAAACCATTAACAAGCCCACTTTGCAGGACACCTTGAAGAAAGGCGGTTGCGGCGAGTGCCAAGCCTCCTGCCAATCCGCTTGCAAGACAAGTTGCACCGTCGGCAATCAAGTTTGCGAACGTCAAAAGAAGTAATGTTTCATCAAATTTTTAAAGCAGTCGCGATTACTTTGCGGCTGTTATTTTTTTGCAAAAAGGGAAGTAGCATTGCCGGAATTATAGCAGAAAAAATTTCTAAAGTAGATTTAGTTCTTGCAAAGCAAATTTGATAAGCTGTTCAGTCGAAGAATTCGGCGGAGCCTTTTCAAACGCGGCATAAATTTCCGCCGAAGTATATCCTAAAGCCTCTAAAGCCTCAAAGGCGTCGTCCTGCGCAGTCGATAAAATTGTTGGCAAAGTCGACGTAGCGAGTGGCTTAACTTTGTCTTTTAGCTCCAAAAGAATTCGTTCGGCAGATTTTTTCCCGACGGCGGGCAATCGCGTCAAAGTTTTCAAGTCCTGTCTGGTGACGGCATTAGCGAAATCGGCAGGAGAAATTTTCGAGACGATAGCAAGCGCACTCTTCGCGCCAATGCCCGAAACCGTCAACAGCAATTCAAATAGCGCAAAAGTATCGTGATTGATAAAGCCGAAAAGATTAATGGCGTCTTCTTTAACGGCGGTGTGAATAAAAAGCTGAGCGTCCGCGCCAAGCCGCAAACCTTGCAAAGTGGTAGCGTCAACGAAAACTTTATAGCCAACGCCGTGAACGTCTAAAATGCAAGCGTCATTGAAAAGAAATTTAACTTTGCCGGAAAGATAAGCAATCAAAGCGCAAGCCTCCTATAAGCAATAGAATTAGCGGTATATGCGGCGGCAAGTGCTATCGCTAGCGCGTCGGCGGCGTCATCGGGATAAGGCGGTTCGGGCAAGTTTAGAATTTTCGTAACCATGAAAATAACTTGTTGCTTATCCGCCCCGCCGTAACCCGTGATTGATTGCTTGACTTCATTTGGCGTAATTTCTATAAGGTCGAGATTGTGACGGGCGGCGGCGAGCAAAACAATTCCCCGCGCTTGTGCGACGCTGATTGCCGTTGTGGAATTCTTGCCGAAAAAAAGTTTCTCGACGCCCATAACGTCCGGTTGAAAGGCGTTTATAAGGTCGTCGAGTTGATTATGAATTTTAAGGAGCCGTTGCGGCATAGGCAGTTGCGGCGGGGTAGAAATGACGCCGCAACTTTTTGCGACGCAAGAACCGTCAACGGATTCAATAAAGCCGTAGCCGCAAAGAGCTGTTCCAGGGTCTATACCAAGAGCAATCATTCTGCGAACTCGTAATTGCCGTAGACATTCTGAACGTCATCATCTTCGTCTAGCGCGTCAAGAAGTTTCTGCATTTTTTCTTCGTCCTTATCGGCAATAGTAACGGTCGTGTCGGGGACTTGAGTAATTTCGGCGGAGGCGGTCTCAATGCCTTTTTCGGCAAGCGCGGCTTCAATGGCGTTGAAGTCGTCGGGGGCGGCGGTTATCTCGAAAGAATCTTCGTCCGCTTCAAAATCCTCTGCGCCAGCGTCCATAGCAATTTCCATGAGCGCATCTTCGTCGTCGAAAGTTTCCTTATCAACGGTGAAGACGGCTTTCTTTTTGAACATCCACGCGACGCAACCATTTTCGCCGAGATTGCCGCCGTGTTTGCTGAAAATGTGACGGATATTGGCGGCAGTGCGATTGCGATTGTCGGTTAAAATGTCGAGCATAATAGCCGCGCCGCCCGGTCCATAGCCCTCATAAGTAATTTCTTCGTAATTGGAAGTGTCGGAAGTACCCAGCCCCTTTTGAATAGCGCGATTGATATTGTCTTTTGTGACGTTGTTAGCTTTCGCCTTAGAAAGCGCGAGTTTCAGCCGCATATTGCCGGTTGGGTCTGCGCCGCCCATTTTTACGGCGATAGTAATTTCGCGACTAATTTTGGTTGTCATTGCGCCGCGAATCGCATCGTTAGCACCTTTTTTGCGTTTAATAGTAGCCCATTTAGAATGTCCTGACATAAATTTATCTCCCTTCAAATTTTAGTTTCCTACATAACGATAAACTTCCGTCCAGTAGCGGTCGTAAGCGGGATAGAAATCAATTTCGCCGCTCTGGTCGCCGGTTTCGTAACGCCCGCGCCCCGTCGGATTATTCACGCCGCGAGCCTCAACTGTTTTTCCGTCGCCTATATAAAATGCCACGTGATGTTGAGGAATACAGAGAATATCGCCGCGTTTTAAATTGTCCTTTGCGTCCTGCCACGAAATTTTAATCCAGCCTTCGCCCAAATCTTGCCAAATGGTATCGGCGTCGCCGGAATATTGCTTTCCGCCATAGCGGCGCATGTATTCGGGATTTTTGCGCCAATTATCGATTGTATGAAAGCCAGCATGTTGGAGCGAATGATAAATCAGCGACGAGCAATCATAATCGGGATTTTCCCGCGAGCCTTGATAAGGATACATGCCTTGCGAGTAGCCGTGCGAATCGTCGTTAGCAATGTTGATAGCGAATTGAACGGCGTCTTCAATATTTGCGGCAAGTGCTGAAGAACTAATCAGCATAGCCGCACAGAATGTTATAGCAAACTTTCTAAGCATTAAAGCCCCTTTCTAAATAAAGCCATTGTGCTTTAACTGACGGTAGACGGAATAAAATGCAATCGGGAATCCCAAAATAATTCCGCATAACCTGCCCTTTCCGCCGAGCGCAAAATAATCGTCGACAAGCCCGCCAATGTATAAGCAAATAAAAATCACGGCGGCGATATAAATCCCAACGCCTGAGAGAATCGCCGCCGCCTTCCAAATTTTATTGTTTCTGTTCAATTTATATTTCAATCCCCGCCGATAGTTTAATGAGTGCGACCAGCCTATTTCGCGTTGATTAACTTCTTGTGAGTTGGGGATACCGTTTCGCTCCGCCCCCACTCACGCGATATAAGCTAAGGCTTTTTACTACCACTTATAGAAGCGGAAAAATTCTTTTATTGAATTAAACTAAAACGCTAGCTAAGCGAACAAGTTCGGGGTCGAGCGGCTTTTTATTATTAACGGAATCGAAAAGGTTAATGGAAACAACTTTGCCCTCATCAAAGCCGAAAACAACGTTGGAGACGCCGGAAATAATCGCGAGCGCGGCACGTTCGCCGAGCATGGAAGCTTTCATGCGGTCTTCGACAGTGGGCGAGCCGCCGCGTTGAATATGTCCGAGAACCGAAACGCGAGTATCAATGCCGGTCTTTTCCTGCACAACACTTTTCAAGCCGACGCCAGAGCACGCACCTTCCGCCACGACGATAATTGTATAACGGCGACCTTTCTTGTAAGATTCAACGATTTCATCGCACATTTCGTCAATATTGTATTTGACTTCGGGAACAATGATATATTCCGCGCCGGAGGCAATGCCAGAAACCATAGCGAGCCAGCCGCTGTTACGCCCCATAACCTCAATAACCATAATGCGTTTATGCGCCGAAGCAGTATCGCGCAATTTGTTAATCGCCTCAACCGCCGTATTCGCCGCCGTATCGCAACCGATTGTATAATCAGTGCCCCAAACGTCGTTGTCAATCGTGCCGGGCAAGCCGACAATCGGAATGCCGCCCAACTTCGACAGCATAGCCCCGCCCGTCAAGGAGCCGTCGCCGCCGATTATGACAAGACCTTCAATGCCGTGTTTCTGCAGATTCTCAAGACCTTTGCGGCGTCCTTCTTCGGTTTTGAATTCTTTGCAACGAGCCGTTCCAAGAAAAGTGCCGCCGCGCTGAATCAAATCGCTGACAGAACGTCTTTGCAGTTCGACAATATCATCAGCAAGCATGCCTTTGTAGCCGTTATTAATACCGAAAACTTTGACGCCCTCATAAAGCGCAGTTCTGACTACCGCTCGCGCCGCCGCATTCATACCAGGACTATCGCCGCCCGAAGTCATTACCGCTATCGCATTTAACATAATTTGTCCCTCCCGCTGTTTACTGCAATTAGGAATTAAAATGTAGGAGTTAGAAGTTGTTTTTATCATTCCTCATTCCTAATTCATAATTCCTAATTGAACTTCCCGCCGCTATTTTAGAAAATTTTCTAAGAATTGTAAAGCAAATTTTCTGCGCCGCACAGATTTTTTCGCTAAGTATTTTTGACGGCACGGCGACTTCGTGCTATCATTTTCGGACAATGAACAATAAAAATTTATATGCGCGAGCGTTGCTTTTGACGCTATTTCTTATCGCGAGCATGATAATTGCCGTGCGCTTTGGTTCGATAGAAATTGAAACTGGCGCAGTCATAAACGAGCTTTCGGACTTTATACAAGGGCGCAATTCGGATTCGCCAAACACAATGATAATTTTCGATATACGCATTCCGCGAATAATTTTTGCGGCGATAAGCGGCGCGATTTTGTCATTGACGGGAATGCTTATGCAAACAGTTTCGCAAAATTATCTTGCCGACCCGTATATTTTGGGCGTATCGTCGGGCGCGGGCATGGGCGCAGTCTTTTGCATAATTACGGGCGTCGCGCAGATTTTCGCGCCGTATGGTGTCTACGTCGGAGCGTTTTTAGGCGCGGCATTGGCAACAGTTATCGTCGTGCGCATTGCAGGCACGAGCAACAGCCCGATAAAACTTGTACTAATCGGAATGGGAATATCGGCGTTGTTTTCGGCGTTCACGATGCTTGAAATTTACGGCTCGAAAAATGAAGCGCAAGTCCGTAGCGCAATGTTCTGGCTAATGGGCAGTTTCAGCGGAATACGTTGGGAAATGGTTCCGGTTGCGTTCGCCGTTCTTGTCGCGCTAATTTTATTCGTCTGGCTTTTCCGTCACGAATTGGACTTAATACTTTTGGGCAGGGAAGAGGCACAACATTTAGGCTTATCGACGGAGCGCATGCAACAAGCGGTTGTTTTAATTTCGTCGTTGGCAATCGCGGTTACGGTTTCGATTGCGGGGATAATCGGCTTTATCGGGCTGGTAATTCCGCACATTGCAAGATTTATCGGGGAATCGCGACATGGCGTTATGTTGTGGTTTACAAGTTTAATAGGCGCGGTCGTAATGATTTGGGCTGACGTAATGGCGCGGTCAATGTTCCGCCCCGAAGAAGTTCCGATAGGAATTTTGACGGCGTGTTTAGGTGCGCCGGTCTTCATGCAAATTATCAACAGGCAATACAAATGAACATTATCGAAGTTAGAAATTTATCATACGTTATCGGCGAGAAGAAAATTCTGGACAACGTCAACGTGGCTTTTGCTGAAGGGAAAATCACGGCGATAATCGGCGCGAACGGTTCGGGTAAGTCAACGCTTATGTCGTTTCTTAGCAAGACGCGGCGCAGTGAAAATGCCGTCTACTTTAAAGGGCAAGACGTTAGCGAAATTTCCGCTGAGCATTACGCGCTACAAGTTTCGGTTTTGCCGCAACGTCAAAAAATGGTTGCCGATTTCCGCGTTGAAGACGTTGTAGTTATGGGGCGTTTTCCATACAAGAAAAAATTTCGCGACTACACCGCCGAAGATAAAAAAATCGCTCGAAAGGCTATGGAGAGCGTTGGAATTATCGATATGGCGGAGCGCAAACTAAGTCAGATGTCGGGCGGCGAAATTCAGCGCGTTTTGATTGCAAAAGCTTTAGCGCAGGAGCCGGAATTAATTTTAATGGACGAGCCGACCAATCATCTTGACGTTAAATACAAAATCGCGCTAATGAAAACATTGCAAGCCTACGGCAAAACGGTTATAATCGTCCTGCATGATTTATCGCTGGCAATTCAGTATTGCGACGACGTAGTTGTTATGGTTAGCGGTCGAGTGTTGACGCAAGGAACTGCGCGGGGGATTATGCAACCCGATTTATTGGAAAAGATATTCGGCGTACCGTTCGTGAAGTTTGAACGCAACGGGCGCATATATATAAATTACTAGGAATGTATGAGCAAAATAAAAAACACGGAGGCAGCAGTTTATGAAGAAAAAGTTTTGGAAGAAAGGCATTGTAATAGGGCTATCAACGATTGCTCTTACATTCGGGCTAGCGGGTTGCGGCGGAGAAAATCAACCTGCACCGGCGACAAAGTCTGAAGTCTCGTGGACTGAAACGCTTGACGGGCAGGAAGTCACAGCCAAAGTCGACAAGGCACCGACGCGCGCAATTTCAATGTCGCAAGCAACGACTGAAATGATGTTGGCTTTGGGGCTTGAAAACAAAATGGTCGGCACCGCAATGAAAGAAGAGGAAATTTATCCGCCGTTGCAGGAATCCTACGACAAAGTTAAAGTGCTCGCCGAAAAATGGCCTTCCTATGAAACGTTCATGGCGGAAAATCCCGACTTCGCTACGGGTTGGGAAGTCGCCTTCACTAAGCGCGGTATTCCCGCCGAAAGAATCACTTCGCAAAATGTCCCGATTTACGTTCCGTCCTCAATGCAGAAACTTGACGCCGATTTAGATACTGTCTTTGAAGACATGATTAAATTCGGCGAAATTTTCGGCGAGACTGAAAAGGCAAAAGCTTGGGTCGACGAGCAAAAGAAAATGCTAAGCGCGGTTCAAGGCAAGATTAAAGACCTGCCGCACAAGAAAATTTTCGTCTACGATTCAAGCGACGGGCAACCGTTCACGGCGTTTAAAGGCTACACGACGAATATTTTAAAGCTCATTGGCGCGGATAACGTTATGGAAAATGCCGGCGTCGAAAAGACATGGGCGGCGACGAGTTGGGAAAGCGTAGTTGCGGCTGACCCCGATTATATAATCATTGCTGACTACAGTAACGGCGTCCGCAATGATGATGATTTTCAAGAGAAGGTCGCCACGATTAAAGGTAATCCGCAACTGCAAAACGTGACTGCTGTCCGCGAAAATCATTTTGTCAAGGTAAAACTTTCCGAGATTACGCCGGGCGTCCGTACTGTTGAATCATTGCAGAGGCTTGCGGAAGAAATTCACGGCGTTAAAATCGATTGACATTGTCCAGATTGAAATTCGGAATAAAATTTTTGTCGGCGGTCTTGCCGAGCTGAATAAAACAGTTCTTGACGCCGAGCTTAGCCGCGTAGTCGACGACGGATTGATATTCAAAGGTCGTCAAAGCGCGGCTTATTTTTTTGAAATCGCCTGCGCGGAAAATGGGCGTGTATTGATTCATGAGGCTGATAAAAATATCGTCGCCAAAAGTTTTGTAGAGCCAATCGACAATTTTAATTGAATCACGTCTGAAATTGGGCAAGACTAAATGCCGAACGATAACACCACGAGTCATTTTATCTCCGTCAAATTTCGGACTGCCGACAAGTTCAAACATTTTTTTTATAGCGGTCGAGGCGACATTGAAATAATTCGGCGCGTTGGAAAAAGTGCGGGCGTTTTCGTCGTCAAAGTATTTTAAATCGGGCAGAAAAATATCTACGCGCCCGCGCAAAAGTTCAAGCGTAGAAATATTTTCGTAAGCGTTGGAGTTCCAAACGATTGGAAGAGTTAAGCCGCGACTTTTAGCAATGTCAATCGCCACGCAAATTTTATCGGCGTAGTGAGTGGGCGTAACAAGTTCGATATTCGCCGCGCCGCGTTGTTGTTGCTCAATGAAAATTTCTGCAAGCCGTTCGATAGAAATATCCGCGCCAAAGCCGTCGTGACTGATTGAAAAATTTTGGCAGTAAACGCATTTCAAATTGCAATGGGAGAAAAAAATAGTGCCCGCGCCATTTTCCCCGACAAGGCAAGGCTCCTCCCATTTATGCAAGCTGACAAGCGCGACACGCAAATTTTCTCCTGCTCCACAAAATCCCAAAGTCTTAACGCGGTCGACTTTGCAACGTCTTGGACAAAGTTGGCAAGGTTCCATAAAATCATCTCCGCAAATATTTTAACACGGCGGCAGGAAAATTAAAGGTAATTAGGAATTATGAATTAGGAATGTGGAATGAAAAGCAAAAAGCAAAAATCAATTCCTAATTTCAAATTCCTAATTCCAAATTGTTTTTAAAAGGGTGATTACTTTGGAAGAAAAAGAATTGAACGGCAACGACGAACTTAACGAAAATGCCGAGTCGGAAAATAAAAAAGAATCCTCAATCCTAAGCAAGATAAGGAATTTGCTAATCGGTCTGATATTGCTAGCGATTTTGATAGTCGGAGGATTTGTCGCGGCGGTAAAGTATGACGTTCTCGACACAGAAGATGTCGCCATGCTCAACGAAAATCTCGGACTTTATCGGTTGCCGCTAGTCGGGAACGGCAAATATTTTGAAGTGCCGGAGGGCGTGGAGTGGCCGCCTAAAGAAGAATCAAAAGAAGAACAACAGCCGGAACAACAACCCGCCGCCGAAGAAAAGCCCGCGATTAAACCCGACGACAAAATAAAGGAAGTCAAAATCGACAAGAAAGCAATCGATGAGCAAAAGGCGCAACGCGAAGCCGAAGAGAAAAAACGTGTTACAAGGCTAGCGCGAATTTACGAGAGCATGAAGCCCGAAGCCGCCGCCAATGCCTTAATCAATGTAGATTGGGACACGACCATTTTAATATTCCAACGCATGAATGAAGATTCAGTCGCGCAGATATTATCGAAAATGGAGCCGGAAATCGCCGCGCAATTAACCGAAATGCTTTACGCCGGAACGCGACGCCGAGTAACAACGCCGTCAGATACAATGCGCAACGAGCCAGTCAATACGCCCGAACAGCTTGCCTATACGGAATAAAAATTAATGGCGTGCTTAATAGTTTGCACTTCAAGCGGGAGCACGTCGCCAAGTTCGCCGTCAAGGTCGCTTATAAGTTCAGCGGGCGAATTTATCTTGAACGAATTGGCTTGCACGGAAAAAATATTTTCGTCGCAGTCGATAGGCTCACCGGCTAAAATTTTCTTAGTCAAGCGGGCGAGCGCGGCGGGCGAACATTTCTTTAGCGCAAGCAAATCTAATTTTCCGTCATCGATTTTAGCGGTGTCGGAAATTTTTTTGAAACCAGCGACGGCGGGAGAATTCAAAATCAGGAATAAGAAGGCGTCAACCGAAAAAGTTTTATCGCCGGCAATAATTTCTAGCGGCACGGATTTAAAGTTCTTAAGTTCAGCAAGCCCGCGCAGATAATATGCACTCTTGCCGAGAAAATTTTTTATGCGGGAATCGACAAGATGAGCAATCGACGTAAAAACGCCCGCGCTCGCAACGTTGATAAAATATTCCTTGCCGTTGACAAGCCCTAAATCGACGGGACGAATTTTGGCGGCGTTGATAGCGTCGAAAAGCTTATCGTCCGTCAAATTCAAATGCGTAGCGAAATCGTTGGAAGTGCCCGAACCAATAATACCAATGGGCAAATCTAGCGAATTTTTTTTGAGCCAATTAATCACGGCATGTAAAGTTCCGTCGCCGCCCGCCGCGATAATCCCTTCCGCTTGAGAAATTTTAACACAGTCAGTAAAGGCAGAATTGTCGCCCGCACAGGTTCGATAGACTGATAAAAAAATTCCGTGTCGCTGAAAATTATCAATGACGGCGTCAAGCTGATTTTTAAACGCCGCATGACCCGACACCGGATTATATACGAGCAAAATTTTTCTCATTTGAATATACCTAAACGCCGAAAGACTTTAATGCCAAATTTGCCGACCATTGGAATACGCGCCATATCCTCTTCTAGCATTCCGCCAATTATAGCAAGCGTCGCAAGGTAGACTATTCCGCCCGCAAATATCGCGCCGAACGTTGAAAAAATTTCCATATGCCATTCCGCAAAAGTTAAGTCGTAGAAAAATTTCACGACCAAAGCCATTGTCCCCGACGCCGCAACCGTCTTGAAAAGTTGTCCGAGTTCCATTTTGTAGCCAATGTACTTGTAAATAAAATATAAATTGATGAACGCCGCGACGCCCATATCAGCCGCCGTAGCCCACGCCGCACCCATTATTCCCAGCGAAGGTATCGCCGTCAACGTCCAGTTCAAAACGACTTTCGCGCCCGCCGCTAAAATCATGTTCACCATTGGAATTGTCGTATGCCCTAAGCCCTGCAAAACGCCCGTCGACACTTGATGAAGTCCTAGCAAAATTATCGACACCGCCGAAATCATGACTGCTGGTCCCGCGCCCGGCGCGTTATATATCAAGCTAGCTATCGGCGTCGCTAAGAAAAACATTATCACGAACGCCGGGAAGCATACGAAATTTGAAATGCGGACTGCCGCCGCCGTCTGCCTGAAAATTCGTTGCGGGTCTTTTAGTGCTCGCGCCTCTGAAATTGCCGGCACGATTGATACCGCTAACGACGCCGTTAAAATCGTCGCCAAATTTATCAGCGGTACCGCCATTCCCGTTAAATATCCGAAAAGCTCTGTCGCTTGCCGCACTGAATAGCCTGCAACTTCTAAGCGTTGCGGCACTATCATTAAATCTAAATTCGAGACGACTGGCAACATAATCGACGCCGCGCTGACCGGCAACGCCAATTTGAAAATCCGCCTAATTATTGAGATTGTTGATTCATGCTCCGTTTCTGGCGCGGGTTTCAAGTCTACGCCGTAAGTTTTTTCTATGTCGCGATTTAATTTTATGTGGAAGTAAACGAGGACGATTAAGCCCGTCACGGCTCCCGCTAATGCGCCCAAACTTGCGCCCGCCGCCGCATACTCTAAACCCATTGGCAAGAATAAATCCGCAAGCATAATCATTACGATTACGCGGAAAATTTGCTCGACAATCTGACTGACTGCTGTCGGCGTCATGCGTTGCCACCCTTGCAAATATCCCCGCGACGCCGCTAAGAATGTTACGAAAAATATTGTCGGCGACAATGCCACTATTGATAAATGCGCGCGCGGGTCTCGTATGAATTGCCATTCGATTAACCAATCCGCTGAAAGATACGTCAGCACCGAGAAAAATATTCCCGTCATGAGCATTAGCAACATTGATATTCGGAAAACTCTTTGTGCGCCGAAAATATCTTTCAGTGCGACGCGCTCGGCGGTGATGATTGAAATTGCGACCGGCACGCCCGCTTGCGAAATCGTCATTGCGAAAAAGTAAATCGGAAAAGCCATTTGATAAAGCCCGATACCTTCGCCGCCTAATATCCTTGAAACGAAAATCCAATTCAAAGAGCCTATCACCTTGACGACGAAACTAGCTATCGTCAAGATGAACGTACCCTTCAAAAATTTTTCGCTCGATTTTGTTTCTGTCATTATATTTATCTTTAACTCCTAGTTCCTGGTTCCTAGTTTCTAACTCCCATTTCCTAATTGCCTTTTTCGCCGCCGAAATGTATAATCCTTTTATTAATGGCGATTGAATTAGGAGGCGTTGCGCGTGAATATAAATCTTGTAAAATTTAATACGGACGTAGGCAGGACGAAGCCTGAAAATTTGGTTCACGCCGATGTTGCCTGTCCGTTTTGCGACGTGGAACATTTAACCGACATTCTCGATGTTGACAGCGATATAATTTTTCTTAAGAACAAATACAAGGTAATTGAGGAAGCTGACCTTTTTGTTTTGATTGAGGGACGCGAATGCAAAACCGATATGCCTGCTTACTCGAAAGAAAAAATGCGCCGCGTCATAAAAATTGGAATCAAACACTGGCGCAATCTTTTAGCGTCGGGCAAATATGAGGAAGTTTTATTTTTTAAAAATTCCGGCGTAATGTCTGGCGGGACAATTCGTCATCCGCACATGCAACTTGTCGGCTTTCCGCATTTGAAATCGGAATTGCTTTTCGACGAAGAAGAACTGCGCGGAATTGTGATAGCTGAACGCGACGGCGTTGAGTTTAATATTTCAAATTGTCCGCGTGTCGGTTTTGGCGAATTAAATGTTGTCGTGGAGGCGGGCGGCAGTCTTGACGCACTGGCGGATTTTATTCAAGTCGGTGTGCATTACGTCACGCATTTTTTTAATAAGAACAGCACAAGCTACAACATTTTCTTCTATCACCGCGCAGATAAAGTTTTTGCAAAGGTTATGCCGCGCTACGTCACGTCGCCTTACTTTGTCGGCTACAATATTCATTTTCTGCCGAATAACATTGAGCGTATCGCAAAGGAAATTCAGGAATATTATTTTGATAAAATTTAGGCACAACAATTTTAAACGAAACTAGCGTAGCGTACTGGCGCGGCGAACTCGTCCAAACTGTCGAAACGTCTTGCGCGTACACTGTTTGCTACTTTTCAAAAATAGGGAGGAAACTTTCATGAAAATATTAGTTACGGGCGGCGCAGGTTTTATCGGCGGCAATTTTGTTTACTACGAGCTGAAGAATCACACCGCCGACGAAATCATTTGCCTTGACAAGCTGACTTACGCGGGCAATTTAGAAACTTTAGCCGACGCGCAAGGCAATCCGAACTTTAAATTTATTCGCGGCGACATTGCCGACCGTGAAGCTGTCTATAAAATTTTTGAAACGGAAAAGCCAGAAGTCGTCGTGAACTTCGCGGCGGAAAGTCACGTTGACCGCTCAATCGAAGACCCCGAACTTTTCTTGCGCACAAATATTATCGGCACAAGCGTTTTGCTTGACGCCTGTAAAAAATTCGGCATTGAACGCTTTCACCAAGTTTCGACAGATGAAGTTTATGGCGACTTGCCGCTTGACCGCCCCGACTTATTTTTCACCGAAACGACTAATCTGCACACGTCAAGCCCTTATTCGGCGAGCAAGGCGGCGGCTGATTTATTGGTTCAAGCTTATCAGCGCACGTACAAAATCCCCGCGACAATTAGCCGTTGCTCCAACAATTACGGACCTTATCACTTCCCTGAAAAGTTGATTCCGCTAATGATTATAAATGCGCTCCACGATAAGAAATTGCCCGTCTACGGCAAGGGCATTAACGTCCGCGATTGGCTTTACGTCGAAGACCACTGCGCGGCGATTGATTTAATTATTCGGCGCGGCACGGTCGGCGAGGTCTACAATATCGGCGGACATAATGAGCGCAAAAATATTGATGTCGTCAAAACAATTTTAAAAATTCTCGGCAAGGGCGAAGACTTGATAGAATTCGTGACGGATAGGAAAGGACACGACCAACGCTACGCCATTGACCCGACGAAAATTTCAAACGAACTGGGCTGGACACCGCAAACAAATTTCGACGACGGCATAAAGAAAACTGTCGCGTGGTATCTGGACAATCGCGCTTGGTGGGAAAAAATTATCAGCGGCGAGTACAAAAATTATTATGCAAAGATGTACAATAACCGTTGAGGAGAAAGTTTTATGCCAAAGTTTGCAGAACTCAAACGCGAATTCAAAAAAGCCGGTTGTTATAAAGAAAGCGAAGGTAGCAATCACGAATGGTGGTTCAGCCCGATAACCGGCGAAAGATTCCAAATGGGACGGCACAATCAAGAAGAAGTAAAACCTAAAACTGAAAAGTTTATTCGCAAACAAGCTGGTATTCCGAAAAAGCATTAAGGAGGAATTTTTATGAAGTATGTTTATCCGGCTATCTTCTATCGAGCAAAAGAGGGTGGCTATTGTATTGAGTTTCCAGACGTTGACGGCGCGGCAACACAAGCAGATGACATTTATACGGCTTTGGAAATGGCAGAAGACGCGCTTAATGGCATTATGGTAATGTGGGAAGACTTCAAAGCTGGTAAATCTAAGTTGCCTATGAATAATCGTATCGTCGAGCCGACGCCGATTGAACAAGTTAAAGCCGAGCCAGATGAATATTCGACAAGCGCATTTGTCACGCTGATAAAGGCTGACACCGACGCTTATAGAAAAATCCTTGCTGAAATGAAAAAATCCAAAGCTAAAAAAGCTTCTTCGAGAAAAGGCGCGGCATGAAAAATTTTTTGCGGAGCGGCTACACGACGGGAGCTTGTGCGGCGGCGGGAGTTAAAGCGGCATTGATTCTTATGACTACGGGCGAAGTTGTCAGCGCGGTTGAAATCACTGCGCTTGACGGAACGTCTTTAAAAATCCCCGTTGCCAACGTTGAAAAAATTTCGGACAGTATCCGAGCGGAAGTTATAAAATTTTCGGGCGACGACCCCGACATTACTAACGGCGTATCAGTTTTTACGACGGTGCGCCGCATTTTAGGTAGCGAAATAATTTTCAAGGCGGGAATAGGCGTCGGGCGAATAACAAAGGCAGGACTTCAACTTAAAATCGGCGAACCCGCAATCAATCCTGCACCGCGTCGATTAATTCAAAATGTCGCGGCTGAATTCAACGTTGGCGGGCTTGAAGTTGAAATTTCAATTCCGGCGGGCGTCGAGCTTGCGAAAAAGACGCTGAATCCGATTTTAGGCGTTGAGGGCGGCTTATCGATAATCGGGACGACCGGAGTATTGCGCCCAATGTCTGAAGAGGCTTTCAAAAATTCTCTAGTGCCACAAATCGACGTAGCAAAGGCGGCGGGCTTCGACACTTTAATTTTCGTGCCAGGCAAAATCGGCGAAACGATAGCAAAGAAATTAGGCTTTGACGACGGAGCGATAATTCAGACGAGTAATTTTATTGGCTTCATGCTTGAGGCGGCGGCACAGCGGCAGATAAAAAAAATAGTCCTCTGCGGACATTTAGGAAAGTTAGCGAAAGTCGCGGCGGGAGTTTTCCACACGCACAATCGCGTTGCCGACGGACGATTAGAAACTTTAGCGGCATATTCTGCGGCGGAAGGTTTACCTGCAAGTGAAGTTCAAAAAATACTAGACGCTAACACCACTGAAGACGCCGCGCAGATTATTTCAGCGAATCACCTTGAGCACGTCTATAAAAAAATAGCGGCAAGAGCTAGCCGCCGCGCTGAACGTTACGTTTTCGGCAAGTTACAAATCGCCACAATTCTTGTTGACTACGCCGGAAATATTTTAGGTCAAGATGATTAACGTTTGTTTCAATCCACGTACTTTCAGTTAAGTACGAATGGTGCTCGCTGAGGGACTCGAACCCACGACTTCCTCCATGTGACGGAGATACTCTACCAACTGAGTTAAGCGAGCCTAAATAAAAAAATGATGGGATTAACAGAACCCGTTTCAATCCGCGTACTTAAATAAAAAAAGCGATGGTGGGGCTGACAGAACTCGAATCTGTGACCTCCTCGATGTCAACGAGGCACTCTAACCATCTGAGCTACAACCCCATTGTCTTTCAGGTTGCCCTTAAGACAAGCGCAATTATAGCCGCTGATTTTAAAACTGTCAAGGAAAATTTTCGCACTGCATTTGCGCATTGTCTTTTGAAAATTTTTCTGATATAGTTTCAAGCAATCGTAAGATAATTTTGAAACGTCTCCGCTCGGAAGGAAAAATTTCTATGAACATGCAATCTCCCCAAAAAAATTTCTTCGCTAAAAAAAATTCTCTTGTTAAAACCGCTATTGCCTTGCCGGTTGTCTTGGTGATAATTTTTGCGGGCATTTATTTTAATTTGTCCGGTATCTTCCGAGAAAATCCTAAAGTCGAAGTCCAGCCCTTCAATACTTTTAAGAAAACTCTGCATGTCGTCACCGATATTGATTACGCGCCTTATTCCTACGTCGACGAGAACGGAAATTATCAAGGCTATGATATTGAAATGATGAATGAAATTGCTAACCGTCTGCAAATGAATCTCGACCTGTCGCTTATGGATTGGAACGACGCGAATAAAATTTTCCTAAGCGGCGGCGCGGATATTATCATGAACATGGAAAGCGATTTAATCATAAATAATCCCAAAATTATCGCGACACTGCCCACGACCGAAAAGCAATATGTCGTTTACGGCAAGAAAAATATTTCTTCCGTCGCCGAACTTTACGGGCGCAGAGTTGCTTCACTGCATAATATGCCCGGTCTCGGTCTCGATGACGAAATTTCTTACGTTCACTCCTACCAGAAAATTTTCAACGGGCTCAAAAGCGGCGAATACGAATTTGCTATTTGCCCAATTCAAGTCGGCGGCGCGTTCCTAGAAAAGCTCAACCTCAGCGACGTTTTCTCAAGCTACGCCGTTCAGCACGTCTACGGCACGCTCGCTATGCACCCCGAAGATACTCAACTGCGCGTGCGCGTCAATGCCGTTTTGATTCAAATGCAGCAGGAAGGTCGCCTAGACGCCCTTACCAAAAAATGGATTATCAATCGCTACGAAAATATCACGCTCGAAGAAATGATTACAAGCCGCCCCTGGCTAATCGCGCTGATTTTATGCTCCGTGCTCTTGGTTATTCTCCTTATCGGCTATACTTTTCTGCAAGTCCGTTACCTGCACTCGCAAGAACAATATACGCTCCAGCTACAGGAAAATTTGGACACGATTAAATTGCAAAGCGAACGCCTCCAAAGTCAACAGAAAGAACTTATCGCCGAAAAAGAACGCGCCGAAGAAGCTAACAAAGCTAAATCAACTTTCCTGTCCAATATGAGCCACGATATACGCACGCCCATGAATGCTATCGTCGGTTATCTCAATCTCGCTAAGGATTTGCATAAAGTCTGCGAAAATTGCCCGTCCTATAGAAATGACCCGTGCAAAGATGATATTCCAGATAAAATGTTTAACTTCCTAAAGAAAATCGACGCCTCTAGCCAACATTTGCTCGCCCTAATCAATGACGTGCTCGAAATGAGCCGCATTGAATCCGGTAAAATGGAACTAGAACTTTTGCCCGATAACCTCGTTGAAACTATGGACGAAGTTCACGATATGTTCGCTACCCAAATGCGCAATAAAAATATTTCCTTCACCGTCGATAGCTCCGATGTCAAAAATAAATTCGCCGTCTTCGATAAAAATCGCCTCAACCGCGTTTTGCTCAATCTCCTCAGCAACGCTTACAAATTCACGCCCGACGGCGGGAAAATTTCCGTCACCCTTAAACAACTTAAAACTTTCGACGATTCCGCTGATTATGAACTCCACGTTAAAGATAGCGGCATCGGTATGACGCCCGAATTCGCCGCAAAAGTTTTTGAAGCCTTCGAGCGCGAAAGAACTTCCACAGTTAGCAAAATTCAAGGTACCGGCTTAGGTATGGCGATTACTAAAAGTATCGTCGATTTAATGGGCGGAAATATAAAAGTCGTCACAGAACTCGGAAAAGGCACCGAATTTATCGTTAATGTCAATTTTAAACTCGCTGAAGATATGCACGAAGAAATTTCCGCCGAAAATACCCCTCAAATCATCGATTTCACCAATAAAAAGCTTCTTCTCGTCGATGACATTGAAGTTAATCGCGAAATTGCTAAAATGCTCCTAGAAAGCGAAGGTTTTATCGTCGATACCGCCTCTGACGGCTCAGAAGCCGTAAAAAAGGTCGCTAACTCAAATCCCGGCGATTATGACGCCGTTTTAATGGATATTCAAATGCCTATCATGAATGGCTACGACGCAGCTAGAAAAATTCGCCAAATTAATAATTCTAAGCTCGCAAACGTCCCAATTATCGCTATGACCGCTAATGCCTTCAGCGAAGACGTTAAAACCGCTCTTGATGCCGGTATGAACGCTCATATCGCTAAACCTATCGACGTTTCCAACATGATGGAGACTTTAGCTAAAATTCTTCCCGCTTAATCAGGAAAAAAAGGAAAAAATATTATGAATCGGCGAATTGTAGCAGGTTTACTCGGCTATTTAACTCTTTTTTGCGGCGCGGCAATGATTCCGCCCTTCATTTTAGCCGCAACCGTCGAAGAAGGCGACGGCGCAGCGGCTTTTTTGCTGTCAATCTTCCTTTGTCTCGCCGCTACCTTTGAATTGGAACGTTTCGGCGGCTTAAAAGGCAAAGATAACGTCGGAATTCGCGAAGGAATTGCAATTACCGGCTTAGGCTGGCTTTTAATCTCGATTTTAGGTCTCGTTCCCTATTTTGCCGGCGGTTATCTCAATTTATTGGACAGTTTGGTCGAATCTTTCTCCGGTTTCAGCGGAACCGGCGCAACTGTCATCGAAAACGTAGAAATTTTGCCGCGAAGTATCCTTTTATGGCGTTCTATGTCGAATTGGTTCGGCGGTTTGGGCATTGTCGTTATTTTTATGGCGATTATGTCCCAATTCGGGCGCGGCGGCATGTATATTCTTAAAGCTGAGACCACCGGACCCACTAAAGATAGGCAAATGCCAAAAATCCGCGATAATGCAAAGGCTTTGTTCTCAATTTACGTTTCGCTTACGATTTTTTGCGCGATTGCCTATTTTTTATGCGGTTTGGAGCCTTTCGTCGCCATTAATCACGCTATGACCACCATTGCGACCGGCGGTTTCGGCGTTTTTAACGGCACCGTCGGCGAATACGGCAATATTTATCTCGAATACTGCATGGCGTTCTTTATGATCGTCTCCAGCGGCAGTTTCGCTATGTATGTCGTCGCTTTTCGCAAAGGTATCGGCGTTATTTTCCAAAATACCGAGTTCAGGACGTATTTAATGATAATTTTCGTCGCAACTATCGTTGTTGCGGGCGATTTAATGGTTGAATTGTTCATTACGCCCGAAATTGCGATTAGGTCGGCGATTTTTCACGTGGCAAGCCTAAGTTCGACGACAGGCTTTGTCGCGCATGATTTCGACACTTACCCGCCGCTTAGTAAGGCTTTTTTGCTGATGACTATGTTTTTAGGCGGCTGCGCAGGCTCGACGGCGGGCGGTTTGAAGGTCGCGAGAATTATTTTGCTGTTTAAATTCGTCGCGCTGATTGTTCGCCAGAAACTTCACCCCAATTTAGTAACGCAACTGACTTTAGGCGGGCGTCCACTCAATGAAGATGTCGTTTATGGCGCGGCGAAATTCTTTTTTGCGGTCGTCGTGCTTGATATTTTGTTCGCGGCGGTGATGATGTTCGACGGAATTGACTTCGTGAACGCTATCAGCGTCAGCGTCTCGACTATGGCGAGCGTCGGTCCGGGCTTCGGCATTGAGGGCGCGACTAGCACTTATTCTTTGTTGCCCAGTTTAAGCAAATTCTGCGCTTGCGGCTTCATGTTTCTAAGTCGTCTCGAAATTTTCACCGTCCTCGCCATGTTAAGCCCCGATTTTTGGCATAAGTCTAAGAATTGGTGACCTTTTCCCGCTTCGGCGGGATTTTTTTTTGCCCATTTTACAAAATCCCGTATTTGGGATTTCGTAAATTACAGCTCCAAATCACCCCCCAAAATTGCACATGCCGAAAAATCCGCGTCAGAACGCCATACAAAATCCCGTATTTGGGATTTCGTAATTTTCGCCCTCAAACCGCACTCAAAACCAACTTTCGCGGCTCAAAATCACTTTCAAAGCTCCAAAATCACTTCAAACCAATTTTTGCTTCTCAAATCGCCTTTCAAACCGCAAAATTCTTTTCAAACCAACTTTCGCGGCTTAAATCGCCTTTCAAACCAAAATTTTCCTCTCAAACGCTCCTCAAATCAAATTTTCCGCCTATCATTGCATTTTTTCGCCTTTCAAGATAAAATTATCAAAAATTTCAAAGGAGATGATCCTATGACCAATGATTATGACTTCGCCGCCAGCTTATTGCGCATTTTGTCCGAAAAATATCCTTCCAAAGAGTCCATTTACGAAAAACTTATCTATTTGCAGTCGCGTTTGCACCTTCCAAAGGGTACCGAACACTTTATGAGCGATTTGCACGGCGAATACGACCTTTTTTTGCACATAATCAATAATTGTTCGGGCGTTATTCGCGAAAAAGCCGATTATATCTTCTCCGATATGCTTAGCGAGGACGAAATCGCCGAATTTTGCACCCTGATTTATTATCCGAAAGAAAAAATCGCCCAAATTAGGGCGCAAGGGCGCGAAAATCCTTCTTGGTATCGAATTAATTTGGCTCGGCTCGTTAAATTGGCAAAATTCATGAGTTATAAATATCCGTCGTTCAAAATGCGCGATTTAATCCCGAATAGTTACGAAACTGTTATTTTGGAACTGCTAAACACCCACCCGACCGCCGATGAAGCACAAAAAATTTATTACGAAAAGCTTTTAAACTCAATCGTCGAAATAAATAGCGGCGAAGATTTTATTTTTGCGCTCGCGGCGTTTATAAAGCGGCTTGCGATTCACAGATTGCATTTAGTCGGCGATTTTTTCGACAGAGGCGACCGACCAGACGCCATTTTAAATCTTTTAATGAATTATCCGTGCGAAATCGATATTCAATGGGGAAATCACGATATTTTATGGATGGGCGCGGCTTTAGGCAGTGAAATTTGCATTGCGGCGGCGGTTCGCAACTCTTTACACTACAAAAATACCGATTTTTTAGAGCGCGGCTACGGAATTAGCCTGCGTCCGCTTACAATTTTTGCCGCGAAACTTTATCCGGAAGAAAATCCGATAAAAGCGGCTGAATTAGCTATTCAAATGATTATGTTCAAGCTCGAAGGGCAACTTATTCGCCGAAATCCGGAATTTTGCATGGATAATCGGCTATTTTTAGATAAAATTAGCGATGACGGCACGATTAATATTGGCGAAAAGCTTTATAAATTGAACGGAACTTTTCCGACGCTAAATCATGATAACCCTTACGAATTAAGCGACGATGAGCAGGAAATTATAGAAAATCTGCGCGGAAATTTCGTAGAGAGCGCGAATTTGCAAGCGCACGTTGATTTTTTGTATAAAAAAGGCGGCGTTTACACGTGTCACAATGGAAATTTGCTATTTCATGCAAACGTACCGCTAAATGAGGACGGAACTTTTAAGAAAATATGCTTTGAGGGCGAAATTTATAGCGGAAAAAACTATTTTGACTACGTGGACAGGCGAGCGCGCCGCGCATATTACGAAAAACGGCAATCAGATTTAGATTTTATGTATTTTTTATGGTGCGGCTTACTTTCGCCGATAGCGGGCAGAGAATTTAGGACATTTGAACGCGCATTTATCGAAAATAAGGAAACTTGGAAGGAACCAGCCGATTTTTATTACAATTTGATTGACGATGAGGCGATTTGCGATAAAATTTTAGCGGAATTCGGGCTAAATACGAGCGGACACATAATAAACGGTCATGTTCCGGTAAGAGTGCGCAAAGGAGAGACGCCGATTAAGGCAAAAGGCAAAGCATTATTGATTGACGGCGGATTTAGCACGCCATATCACGAAAAAACCGGGATTTCGGGCTATACATTGGTATCAAATTCGCGCGGAATGCGGCTTTTGCGTCATCAAAAAATCGCCGATGTAAAACTTGCGCTCGCAGAAAATAAAGACATAGAATCGACAGCAGAAACGGTAGAAATTTTATCAAAACGCATGACAATAGGCGATACGGATCACGGAAAAGGCATTTTTCAAGAAATAATCGGGCTAAATAAGCTTTTAGAGGCATATCAAAGCGGAAAAATACAGCCGCGAGGCTAAAAGGAGTGAAAAATTTTGGAAGTGACAAAAATAAAGGCGGAATTGGTCAAACTTCGCAAGGAAATTCGCAAACATAACAAATTATATTACGAAATGGACGCGCCAGAAATTACAGATTACGAATATGATAAGCTAATGCAATGTTTAAAGGATTTGGAATCGGAATATCCGGAATTTATAACGGCAAATTCGCCAACGCAAATGGTCGGCGGGGCGGCGCGTCGCGAAGTCGGGAAAATAATCGCGCATGATGTGCCAATGCTCTCGTTGCAGGACGTTTTCAAGCGCGAAGAGGTAGAAAATTTCATAAATGACGCGATTTCAAAGCTAGCATCGCCGGAATTTATCGTAGAGGAGAAAATTGACGGGCTATCGCTGGCTTTGCGCTACGAAAATGGGAAATTAATGCAAGCAATAACGCGCGGCGACGGCATTCAGGGCGAAGACGTAACAGAAAATGCGTTAGTAATTGAAGATGTGGTAAAAAATTTGGTTGAAGAGCCGAAATATTTCGAGATACGCGGCGAAGTGTACATGACGCGGCAAAATTTCGAGCTAACGAACGAACGCCAAGAAAAATTAGGGCTAAAACTGTTTGCGAACCCGCGAAATTGCGCGGCGGGAACGATTCGTCAAATTGATAGCCGAGTAGTTCGCGAAAGGAATCTTTCAATGTTCGTTTTCAATCTGCAGAAGGTTAGAGGCGTAGAAATTAAAAATCACGTTGAAGCGTATGACTTTATGGCGCGAAATGGGATAAAAATAATCAATAATTACAAGGTTTGCAAGACATTTGAGGAAGTTTGGGAGGCGATAGAGGAAATTGGAGCGCGTCGAGAGGGATTAGAGTACGGAATTGACGGTGCGGTAGTAAAAATAAATGATTTTGCGCAGCGCGAGACGCTCGGAGCGACGAGTAAATTCCCGAAATGGGCGATAGCGTATAAATATCCGCCCGATGAGCGCGAAACGGTGTTAAGAAAGATAGAATTGAACGTTGGAAGAACGGGAAGAATCACGCCGACGGCGATTTTCGACGCAGTGACGCTGAACGGGACGAAAGTAGAGCGCGCGACCTTGCACAATCAAGATTTTATAGACAATTTGGACGTGCGAATAGGTGATACGATAAAAGTTTACAAAAGCGGCGAAATAATTCCGCGAGTGAGCGGAGTAGTTTTGTCGAAACGTCCGGAAAATGCGATTCCGTTTAAAATTCCGGAAATATGTCCGGTATGCGGGCACAAATTGGAGCGGGAAGAGTCAGCGGTAGATTTTCGGTGTATAAATCCGAATTGCCCGGCGCAGTTGGAGAATCATTTATTAAATTTCGTCGGACGCAATGCAATGGACATAAAAGGGCTTGGGGAAACGACGATTCCGAAGCTAATCGCGGGAAATTTCGTAAAAACGGTAGCGGATATTTATAAATTGGGCGATAGGCGGGAAGAATTGCTTACAAAAAAGGTATTTGGGCTGAAAAAGAACACGGAAAAGATATTATTGGCGATAGAGGAGAGTAAAAAGAGGTCGCCGGCGAAACTTTTGACGGGTTTAGGGATATTTGGCGTAGGAAGTGGCGCGGCGAGCGAATTAGTTAATTATTTTGGAGGTTTGGAAGAAATATCGCAGGCGACGGAGGAAGAATTGCAAAAAGTGCCGGACATAGGGGAGAAAACGGCGCAAAGAATCAGGGAATTCTTTATGGACGAGGAAAATCTGGAAATTTTAGCGGAATTGCAGGACAGAGGCTTAAAAATGGGCGAGAAGAAGGAAAAAGTTGAGATACCGGAAGAAAATTCGCCGATAGCGGGGAAAATCTTTGTATTGACGGGCAAACTGGAGAAATTTACGCGCAACGAGGCTAGCAAGCTGATAATGGCGCGAGGCGGGATAGTAAAAGATTCTGTGGTAAAAAATACGGATTATGTGATAGCGGGCGACAAAGCCGGCTCGAAATTGTCAAAGGCGTGGGAATTGGGGATAAAAATATTGTCGGAAGACGATTTAGAGAAACTTTTGGCAGAAAACTAGAGGCGGAGTCGAAATAGAGCTTAATAAACCAATAAAACTGTTGAAAAATTTCCTATGCGTGCTATAATCGAAGAAAAATTTTAGGAGGGCTAAAAAAATGAGATGGATTTGCAATATTTGCGGCTACGAGTACGACGAAGAGCTTGGCGACCCTGATAATGGCATTGAGCCGGGCACGAAATTTGAAGATTTGCCGGAAGATTTTGTTTGTCCGTTGTGCGGCGTCGGAAAAGATGAATTTTCTAAGGCGGAATAAAAATTTTTCTGCTCGTGCAAAATTCTTGTAGCAAATTATGATTCGGTATGGTAAAATAAGCCAAACAAATTATTAGGAGGCAAATTTAAATGAAAGTAACTGTAGTTGGTTCGGGTAATGTCGGCGCGACTGTGGCGAATGTCCTTGCGACGAAAGGTTTTGCAAGTGAAGTCGTCCTTATCGACATTAAAGAAGGTCTTTCGGAAGGCAAAGCGATGGACATTATGCAAACTTCGCATATGCTTAACTTCGACACAACCGTTATCGGCGTGACGAACGATTATGCGGCGACGGCAGGCTCGCAAGTCGTTGTTGTCACTTCCGGTATCCCGCGCAAACCTGGTATGACCCGTGAACAACTCATCGGCACCAATGCCAAAATAGTCAAGAGCGTTGTCGACCAAATTCTTGCGCATTCGCCCGAAGCTATTCTGATTATCGTCTCCAATCCTATGGACGCAATGACTTATCTCACGCTTAAAGACACAAAACTCCCGCGCAATCGCATTATCGGGCAGGGCGGCATGCTCGACAGCTCCAGATTCCGTTATTATCTTGCCGAAGCCCTTAAAGAGGCTGGTTATCCCGCAACCCCGACTGATATTGACGGAATGGTCGTCGGCGGGCACGCTGATAAAACTATGGTTCCGCTCGTCAGCCTTGCAACTTATCGCGGCATTCCTGTTACGCAATTCCTTAGCGAAGAAGCGATTCAAAAAGCAGTCGAAGCTACCAAAGTTGGCGGCGCGACCTGCACAAAACTTTTGGGAACTTCCGCTTGGTATGCACCTGGCGCGGCGGCGGCGGCTCTCGTCGAAGCTATTGCTCTTGATGCTAAGAAACTTATTCCCTGCTGTGTCTACCTCGACGGCGAATACGGCGAAAAAGACCTCTGCATTGGCGTTCCTGTCATTCTCGGCAAAAACGGCATTGAAAAAATTGTCGAAGTCGAATTTTCCGAAGCAGAAAAAGCTAAATTCGCTGAAAGTGTCGCGGCGGCTCGCGAAGTCAACAGCAAAATTGGCGACGCTCTCAAGTAAAAATTTAATCTTGAATCTAATAAGGAACTCTGCCGTAAGCGGTAGGGTTCCTTTTGATTTAAGGCGATGCGCTTTTTTAACGATATTGCTGTTGAAGGAACCAAAATTTTTCCAAAGGAGTGGATAAAAATGACGGAGAGAGTTGAAAAAATAGCAAGGATAGCTCGGATAAACGGCGTAGCTCACGACAGCAAGCACCGTTTCAACAGCGGACGCAATCGGCGCGACGAAGGAAGTTTCGCGGAAGAATTGCGCCGCGTCATGAATAGAAAAACCGAGCTTGCTAAGAAAACAGAGATTCCAGAGGCTTATAATTTGGAGCTAAACAGTTGCGGGACGCAATCGCTGTTTTATGCAAGAGGATTGAGCCTTGACCGTTTGCTTATGTTCTAAAATTTATGGAGGCGACGAAATGAATAGCGACAAAATTTTCATGAAGCTTGCGCTTGAAGAGGCGTTGAGGGCTTACAAGGAAAATGAAGTTCCAATAGGTGCCGTTCTCATTGACGAGAGCGGCATTTTAGTTTGCGGCGAACATAATCGGATTGAACAACTTAGCGACGCAACTGCTCACGCAGAAATTTTGACGCTGAGGGCGGCAAGCAAAATTTTAAATCGGCGGCGGCTTTCAAACTGTACGCTTTATTCTACGGTCGAGCCTTGCGCAATGTGCGCGGGAGCTTTAGTATTGTGCAGGGTAAAAAGATTAGTTTACGGCGTGACAGATTCAAAATTCGGGGCGGCAGAATCACTTTTCAACGTCGTGAATAATCCCGCGCTCAATCATCAACTAAAAGTTACTGCGGGCGTTTTGGAGGAAGAATGTTGCGAGCTTATGAAAAAATTTTTCGTCGAGCGTCGATAAATTATTAGGGGTTGTTGGTAAATTAAAAGTGAATAACAGAAGCAGCAAGTAAAACGAAATTCTCAAAGCAATCAGCCAATTTGTCGAAGCGCGTGGCAACGTGACGGTAATTTTTAATTCGCTGGAAGAA
>ODAI013914505.1_pt1 | contig 35789 bp, 33 predicted proteins | sample 1539321 | NCBI WGS metagenome assembly ODAI01 (sample SAMN02144231, study PRJEB22623) | gut metagenome | biome: sheep rumen | host: Ovis aries | place: New Zealand
CATCGTCCGGGTCGACGTTGCTGATAAATCTTGCCTCCATCTTCTTTGTGCCGTTTACCGCGGCCCAGTTCTCAAGAGCGAGATAGATGGCGCGGGGACCGAGGTCGCTTCCGCCGATACCGATCTGTACGACCGTGGTAAACTTCTCGCCGTTTTCATTTGCGATATCGCCGGCGTGGACCTTCTCGGCAAACTCGGCAATCCGGGACTGCTGGCTCGCATAGAAGTCGCGCTTGTTGACGCCGTCGGCGATGACGTCTTTTCCGAGCTGACCCCTGCAGAGCTGGTGAAGGACCATGCGCTTCTCACCGGTATTGATGACCTCGCCGTCAAGAAGAGCCTTATATTTGTCCGTAAGCTGCGCTTCCTTTGCGAGCTTTGCGAGTGCTTCGAGAATATCGTCGTCGACAGCCTTGGCAGCGTAGTTAAAGAAAAGGCCCTCTGCCATCGGGACGCAGTACTTCTTTGCGCGCTCCGCGCCGCTCTCGCCGCTCATCGCTTCGGCGATGTCGACCTTCTTTGCAGCCGCAAGCTCTTTGCAGGCATCGAGCTGATCAAGATTTTTCCAGGTAATCATGACTGACCTCCGTATTCTGTGGAATTGTTAAATACTGCTGATGATTATACCATGCCGCGCGGATACTGCCAAAAGCCTTCGAGAGAAGGAGGCTGTTTTAATTCGAAGCGGCAGGCATATATATTGATAGTAATTAATTATTGTTAACTGTTGTCGCTCACAGAAGTTTTACTGATTATTGTAAGCAGTCGTTATGCGGGGCAGCTTAAGACCAGCGTGGCAGCGGCGTTAAGGGGTGAGATGACAGGAATGCCACGGGCACCCATAAATATGTCAGAAAATGATAAGTACAAGTCGGATTTCGAGCAGTCATGGGTCGTTGTTTTCTGCTAAGATAAAGCTGGCGGCAGGATCAGAAAGAGCTGCCGCGGCTCCGGGATGCTCAGGGTACTGTGATTCCGGGACGCCGCAGGGACATCAGTTTACGAAAAGGAGAAACGTCATGAGCAGTATCAGCAAAGTCAGAACAGCCGTCGTAGGGTGCGGCATGATCAGCAACATTTACATCCGAAACCTTAAGAATCTTTTCTATATTATTGACCTCGTCGCGGTCTGCGACTTGAACGAGGAGGCGGCAAAGCGCCAGGCAGCGGCCTTCGGCGTGGAGAAGGTCATGACGATCGATGAGGTCGCCGCGTCGGACGACATCGAACTGGTTATTAATCTGACAGGTCCCGTCGCTCATTATGATGTTATTAAGAAGATGCTGCTTGCCGGCAAGCACTGCTACACTGAGAAGATGTTTACGACAGACCTCGATCAGGCAAGAGAGCTTGTGGCGCTTGCCAACGAGAAGGGCCTGTACCTTGGCGTCGCGCCGGATACGGTTCTCGGCGCAGGCATCCAGACCGCAAAGCGGGTGATCGACTGCGGCCTGATCGGAGATGTGACGAGTGTCCAGGTTCATGTCAACCGCAACCAGTCCCTCAACTCGGAGATTTTCCGTTTCCTCAGGAATAACGGCGGGGCTCTTCCCTACGATGTCGGAATTTACTATGTCGGCGCGATGCTGATGCTCCTGGGCCCGGTGAAAACCATTCAGGCAGTAGGAAAGCCGGCGCCGGTTCACGAAGCACAGTTCCTGTACAATTCTTCGCCGGAGGAATCCTGGCAGGTTCCCGGCACGAACGTTGTGGCTGCAGCCCTTGAGTTCGAGAGCGGCGCGGTGGGGAGTGTACTCTTCGACGGCAATACCATCGGCGCAACCCAGCACGGCTTTACGATCTACGGAACAAAGGGAATCCTGGAGGTTCCGGACCCGAATGAGTTCGGAGGCCAGCCCGAGCTGATCCTGCCGGAGGGCGGAAGGACAACAATCCCTTATACACACGGGTATGATGGTAAGAACGTACTCGGCGGCGACCCGCAGTGGTTCGACGGCTACGGCAACCGCGGCATCGGCGTTGCGGAAATGGCGTGGGCGATCCGCAGGGGCAGAAAGAACAATCGCTGCAGCAAGGAATACGGCCTGCACTGCATGGAAGTCCTGCTCGGCATGGACGAGGCGGCAGCAACCGGAAAGGCTGTTGAGACGAAAACCCGGTTTGTGATGGAAGGCCTTACTCCTGGCTATTATTCCACAAGCGGCGGTATGAGAGGCGACGCGGAGAGGTCACTTATGGACTGAGGACGCCTTTGGGAAAATGATCTCAGCGGGCAGGGCATAAAGGAGAAAGGACAGCAGGCAGTATGAAATTCGGTGCAATGTTATTTGGAATTTTAAACAGTGTGCATGACGAGCCGGAGAAGGTATTTAAGAAAATCGCGGATGCCGGGATAAAGCAGGTTGAGCCGTGTATCGCGACCTTTACGGCGAAGGGCTTCGAGCATGTGCTGTGGACGGCAGAGCGTTTTAAGGAGCTTTTGCCGGTAATAAAGGAAAACGGGCTGGAAGTCGTATCCTGCCACCTGTTTTCACAGGACCTTATGGCGGATATGGAGATCATCCGCGGGCTTAGCGTGGAGTGCGGCATCCGGCAGTTTGTCGTAAAGTCCCCGAAGGAGCTGACAGAAAAGGCACTCCAGGAGTGCGCCCTGAACTATATGCAGGCGGCGCAGGCGATGGCCGGCTTCGGCGCACAGCTCCTTCTGCACAATGAATCGGAAGATATTCAGACAAAGATCTGCGGGAAGACAGCGTATGAGTATCTGCTGGATCAGTGCCACGGCAGGGTCTTTGCGCAGGTGGACGCCGGCTGGGCGCTGCAGGCGGGCGAGGACCCGGAAGCACTTCTCTGGAGAAACAAAGACAGGGTAAAATCCCTGCATTACAAGGATTTCACCGGAGAGGGCGGAAAAGAGACGGCAATCGGAGAAGGCGCCCTGGACCTGACCGCGTGCTTCCAGTTCGCGCGGGCGCAGGGAATTCCCCAGATCTGCGACCAGGACAGCTCTTCGGGTGATATCCTGGAGGATCTTAAGAATGCCGCAGGGAAGCTTTCGGGCCTTACCGCGGTGAGAGACAGGTCCGTGAGCTACCTGAACATCCTGGATACGCAGACAGGAAAGGTGCAGGTTCTTCGCCGGTTTGAAGGCGTAGTTGAGGCGCCCAACTGGCTGAAAAAGGAAAATGCGCTTCTGTACAACGCGGACGGGCGGATCTGGCACTATGACATCGACAGGGACGAGGCCGTGCTCCTTGAGAGCGGCGAGTGCACTCTCTGCAATAACGACCACGTCGTATCCCCGGACGAGACAAGGCTGGGAGTCAGCCACATGGGCTTTGATGCGGACGGGAAGTTCTTCTCCAGAATCTATACACTTCCCCTTGAAGGCGGCGAGCCCGTTAAGATTACGCCGAATTCGCCGAGCTTCCTGCACGGCTGGTCGCCGGACGGAAAGGATCTTGCATACTGCGCCTTCCGGCAGCAGGAGACAGGGCTCGAGGTCGACATTTACACCATCCCGGCGGAGGGCGGAGAGGAACAGCGCCTTACGGACGGCGGCTTCAACGACGGTCCTGAGTATTCCCCGGACGGTGAGTACATCTGGTTTAACAGCACGAGATCCGGCCTCATGCAGGTCTGGCGCATGAGAAGGGACGGGTCAGAGCGTGAGCAGATGACAGAAAATGAGGCCAACAACTGGTTCCCGCATGTCTCCCCGGACGGGAAGAAGGTCGTGTACATCACGTACCGCAAGGGAGACCTTGATCCCGGCGAGCACCTGCCCAACATGCAGGTGGAGATCTGGCTGATGAACGCAGACGGAAGCGAGAAAACAAGGCTGATTTCCTTCTTCGGAGGACAGGGCTCCATGAACGTCAACTCCTGGTCGAAGGACAACAGGCATATCGCCTTTGTCAGCTACGAGCTTCTTCACCGGTGAGCGTCACCGCAGAGAGCGAGTATTTTCAGGTATGACTCATTGATTTTCCTGCGCTTCGGGCGCGGATCCTGTGAGTCGGAGTTTCTTCCTGTACTGCGCCGGCGTTACGCCGGTCACTTCCTTAAAGCACTGAATAAAATAATTGACGGTATTGAAGGCGAGCTCCGCTGCGATTTCCCCGACACTCAGGTCGGAGGACTCCAGCAGGAGCTTTGCTCTGTTTACGCGGGCAAGCCGGATATAGCTGTTCACAGACATGCCGGTCTCTTTTTTGAACTTCTCGGTGAGATAGTATTCCGTATATCCGACGAGCGACGCGAGGTCGGAGATGCGGATCTTACGGCCGAGGCTCAGCGCGATATAGTCGCAGCACTTCTGCACCGCATGGGAATAGTCGGGGCTCATGTGAAGGTGATGCACCCGGTAAATAAAATCGTGGTACATGGTGTGGGCAAGCGCGTTCAGCTCCCCGGAATCCATGCTGTTTTCGACAGACTGGATATAGGAATCGCCGAGGGAATAGGCAATCTCCGGAGAAAGCCCTCCCTCCATCGCAGCCCGGCTCACCAGTGTGATAAAGACGGTGATGCTCGTCTTGAACTGCCGCAGGGGGTCCCGCCCCCTGACGGGGACGCCCGGACTTAACAGAATGCTGTTCTGCAGGACGTTCTGGTAGTTGATATCGCCCTCCCGGACCATCCGGAGCATGGCGCGCTCCGCAAGGTATATCTTGCTGCGGTCGCGCGCAGTGCCGGGAGCGGGCCTGTTTTCCCCGCTTTCGATGACGGATTCCAGCGCGTCGAGCCCCAGCTGCTGCCCCGTGAGCGTATTGTGGATCAGGATCACATAGCGGGTAAAGACGGCGTAGGACATCACGGGGAGGCCCGGCAGCAGGCGGTAAAATTCGCGCACCCAGGCAGAGCTGTCCCACCCGGTCCTGAAGTGTGACAGGACACTGCGCAGATCGCTTTCAACCGGCTGGGTGTAGAATACAGGGCCGATTACGAACAGGAGCCTGCGTTTTCTTTCCGTCTCGTAGCTGAGCGCCCACTGCATGCCGACAGGAGACCCGACGATAAGGGGCTTTGTCCTGCCGGTGTCTTTTGCATAGCTTTTGAGGTGGTCCGTCCCGCCGAAAATTGTAAATGCCTGCAGCAGAAGATCCCGCGTTTCCTCCGGGCAGTTCGCCGCAATGAACCTCCCGTCCTCATCGTAGCACCACACGTACAGCTTTTCTTCCGGGGGAATAAGGCTCTGGAATAATTCAAGATTCTGCTCGCCCTGTGTTCTGTTTCCGCGGTCCATAAGAAGCTCCTCACTTTCCTTAATTTTTGTAATTTTACCATACTTTTTGCATTTACCGGCGATATTTCGGTTTCGTATAATTTACTTGAATCAGATGATTCTGACTGACAATTACCGGAGAAAACGAGAGGTGTTGTTCAAAAAGGATCGCGGCAAAAGCAGACAGATGTATATCGGGGAATTTCAAAAGGAGGACCGAAATGTCAACAGAAAAGATGACACAGAGTGAGATCGACGGCGTGCAGTACAGGCGCGCGAAATTATGGCAGATTATCCTGATTGCCTTCAATGCATTTAACGGCATGGCCGTGTATTTCCTGATCGGCCTTGCGAGCTATTCCGCCAGCATCGGCTACGGGATCGCAACCCTCGTGGTCGGCGGACTTTTGACATTTACACGTATTTTCGACGCGGTTACAGACCCGCTCCTTGCCTTTGTATATGACCGCGTCAACACTCCCTTCGGAAAGGTTCGTCCCCTGATGATCCTGGGCTGGGCGATCCAGAGCGCAGGGCTTCTGTGCATGTTTAATTTCTTCTCCAGCAAGGGTCACGGAATTCCGACCTTCCTCGGATTTTACATGCTCTATGTCATCGGCTACACAATCATCAACATGACGGCCCAGACACTTCCCGCGCTTCTTACAAATGATCCGAAACAGCGCCCGACCGTCGGTGTGTGGCAGACCGTATTCAACTATATCACTCCGATGGCGCTCAATATTGTAGTTTATACAGTGATCATGCCCGCCATGGGAGGCGGCTTTAACCAGGCCTTCCTCAACACCGTGACCTGGCTGTGCGTCGGCATTTCCCTGATCGGCGTTATCCTGGTGTGCATCGGCGTCGCCGAGTATGACAAGCCCGAGAATTTCGAGGGTATCGGAAAGAAGGAGCACTTAAAGCTTAGGGACATGGTCGACGTCCTTGGACACAACAAGCCCCTGCAGAGCTACATTATCTCCGCATCCTCCGACAAAATCGCGCAGCAGGCGGCATCCGCATCGATCGTCAGCACGATGATGAACGGTATCCTGATCGGCAATATGGGCCTTGCCACGACACTGAGCGTGATCGGCATGTTCCCCTCCATCATTTTTGCAATTCTCGGCGCCCGTTATGCGGGAAAACACGGCAACAAGGAATCGATTGTCACCTGGACGCGCCTTTGCATCATCGCAAACACAGTCATGATCGCCTTCTTCATTATTACCCGCATGACCGTAGGAACCACGGCGATCTCAACATCCATGCTTTTCAAGATCCTGTTCGTCGTGCTGACCTTTGCGGTAAACGGTTTCTCCATGTGCGTCACCACGGCCAACACAGGCTTTATGGCAGACCTGATCGACTTCGAGCTGGACAGAAGCGGAAAATACATCCCTGCGGTGGTTACCGGAACCTACAGCCTTGTTGATAAGATCGTCTCCTCCTTCTCCGCTGCGATCGCAACGGCCTGCGTTGCGCTGATCGGCTATACAACGACCATGCCCCAGCCAGACGATCCGGCAACCGGCGGCGTTTTCTGGATGACCATGTTCCTTCGCTTCGGCCTTGCGATCCTCGGCTTTATCTGCACACTTCTTGCTATGAGAAACTGCCGGCTCGGAAAACAGGAGATGGTAGAAGTCCAGAAGCGGATTGCCGACAAAAAGGCAGCCGCACAGGAAAAATTCTTTGAAGAAGAGCTGCACAAAGGCGACGCGGCAAAGGCTTAAGGAATAATCGTATCTGCCGGCCCCGGGGATGGCAGAAGAAGATAATGAAGGGAAAATTTCAAATGCGCAGAATAACCACACTTACAGACGGATGGAAGTTTATAAAGACAGCTGCTTCTGCAGAAGAGGCTGCACAAAACGCCGGGGCGGGAGAGGTTATTTCCCTCCCCCACACCTGGAATGCGGTCGACGGACAGGACGGCGGCAACGATTACTACCGCGGAACCTGCTGGTACGTCCGCGAGCTGGACGAAAAGGAGACGGAGGGCGAGGCACTCTTTCTTGAGTTTGGCGGCGCGGCGCACACCTGCGCTGTCTACCTGAACGGCGAGATGCTCTGCCTGCACGAGGGAGGCTACAGCGCCTTCCGCGTCGAACTGACAGGAAAGCTTCGGGACAAAAATGTACTTGCCGTCTCTGTCAGCAATGAAGACAGCGACCATGTTTACCCCCAGAAGGCGGACTTCACCTTCTACGGCGGCCTCTATAGAGAGGTAAAGCTGATCGCCGTTCCGAAGGAGCATTTTGAACTTCTAAAGGACGGGACGCCCGGCATCAAGGTAACGCCCGTCGTGAACCTTGAGAAGAAGACGGCTGTTGTCACAGTCGAGACCTGGCACAACGCAGAGTCCGTGACGATCCGCATCGGCGATATGGAGCAGACCGTTTCCGACAGGGCGGAGTTTGTTATTGAGAACGTGCATCTGGGGGACGGCCTTGACGATCCGTATCTCTATACGGCAGCTGCGACACTTCCCGGCGGCGATGAAGTCAGCACAAGGTTCGGCTGCCGCGTATTTTCCTGCGATCCGCAGAAGGGATTTTTCCCCAACGGACGCGGCAAACCCCGCCGCGGCGTGAGCCGCCACCAGGACCTCAAGGGCAAGGGCAACGCTCTTTCCTGGGAGGATCACGCGGCGGATATGGAAATCATCCGCGAGCTCGGGGCCAATACCCTGCGCCTTGCCCACTATCAGCACGCGCAGGAGTTCTATGACCTCTGCGATGAGAACGGTATCGTCGTCTGGGCCGAGATCCCCTATATCACAAAGCATATGCCGGATGGAAGGCAGAATACGCTCACACAGATGAGAGAGCTCATCTGCCAGTGCTACAACCATCCCTGCATCGCGGTCTGGGGCCTGTCCAACGAGATCACGGCGGCCAGTGTGCAGGATGAGGATCTTTTTGAAAATCACCGCCAGCTGAACGACCTCTGCCACCGCATGGATCCCACAAGACTTACGACGATGGCGAATGCTTTCATGCTCGAAATCGACAGCCCCATACTCGAGATCCCGGACATCAACAGCTACAACCTCTATTTCGGCTGGTATCTTGGGGAGCTTACGGAGAACGAAGAGTTCTTTGACGAGTACCACGAAAAATTCCCGGATCGCGTCATCGGCTTTTCCGAGTACGGTGCGGACGCAAACCCTGCCTTCCACTCCTCCCGCCCGGAAAAGGGAGACTACACGGAGGAGTACCAGACCGTCTACCACGAGCATATGCTCAGGCTCATCGAGGAAAGGCCGTGGCTGTGGGCGACGCACGTATGGAACCTCTTTGACTTCGCGGCCGACGGGCGCGACGAGGGCGGAAAGCACGGCGAGAACCAGAAGGGCCTTGTCACCTTCGACAGGCAGCTCCGCAAGGATGCGTTCTATCTCTACAAGGCGGCATGGAATAAGAAGGAGCCCTTCGTCCACCTCTGCGGCAAGCGCTATGTCAACCGCTGCGAGGAAGAAACCGTGATTAAGGTCTATTCCAACCTTCCGGAGGTACGCCTCTTTGTGGACGACACCCCGGTCGGGCAGCAGACGGGAAAGACCGTATTTACCTTCACCATTCCGCTGGTGGGCGAGCACATGATCCGCGCCGAGGCGGGGGATGTCAGCGATACGATGTGCATCCGCAGGGTGAGCGAGCCCGATGAGAGCTATATTTTCAACAAGACAGCCGGCGAGGTTGCCAACTGGTTCGACGTTGCCGAAATCGATCCCACCTGCTTCTCCATCAATGATACGCTGGGCGCGCTTCGCGCACATCCCCGCGCGGGCGCTGTCGTCGAGGCGATGATGGCAAAGGGCGCTGCGGAAAGAGGAGATGTCGCGGCCTCGGTCAAGGACAACCCGGTGCTGCAGAAGATGATGGCTAAAATGACAATGCTGAGCCTGTTAAAGCAGGCCGGTGCGGACGCAGAGAGCATCAAGCAGCTAAACCGCGTATTACAGGGAATCAAAAAATGAGAAAAGCAGTACAGCAGATCATGCTCGGAACCGTGACAGGGAATGAGAAACAGGCTGCACAGACGCTGGAAAGGATCAAGGCTGCCGGATACGACAGCCTTGAACTCAACCGGTTCATGATCCATCCCTCCTCTCTTATGGTGCGGCTTATGACCCGCGCGGCGGGGATGCCGACGGGAAAGGGCGGGGCCCTGGACTGGCACGCCCTTTTAAAGGACAGCGGACTTGCCTGCGCAAGTCTTCACACGGATCTCGGGAGCCTTGAAAGAGAGCCGGACGAGATCATGAAGGAAGCAGGGAGCTTTGGGACTGCGGATATCGTCATCACCGGGATGTACTGGTTTGACTACGGGGACGAGAATGCCGTAAGAGACCTTGCAAAGCGTCTGAACACTTCCGGGAAAAAGCTTTCGGAAAACGGCTTTTCACTCCTGTACCACAACCACAATGTCGAGCTTTTGCAGGTAAGAGCAGAGGCAGATGCGCCGGGGCCGACACCGGACGGGGCGGCCAAAAGACCCCTGCGGGCATATGACATTCTGATTGAGGACACGAATCCGCAGTATGTAAATTTCGAATTTGACAGCTATTGGTTCACGGACGGCGGCGCGGATGCGGCGGCCTGGATGAGAAGTCTCTCGGACAGGTTAAAGCTCTGGCACATCAACGACCGCGGAAGCCGCGTAAAGAAGGGCCCCGTCATGACGCCGATCCTGAAGGCGGACAGCATGGAGCTCGGCTTCGGCAATATGGACCTGGAGAACCTTTCCGGGATCGCGAAGGAGTGCGGCATAAGGGCCGTGGTCCTCGAGAGCCACAAAAACTGGACAGAGGGCGACCCGGTCAAAAGCCTGGAGCTCAGCGCGAAGTGGCTGAACAGGCACTTTTAACCGGGCAGGGAGCTTCATCAAAATTAACCGGACAGGGAACTTCATCAATATTAATCGGGCAGGGAACTTCATCAAAAGGAGAAGGACAATGGAAGAGAGCAGAATGATACAGGCAATGCCGGAGCGCTGGCTTGCGAAATGGATCGACCCGGAGCTTCCCCATGATGAGAATGAGCGGCAGCCCGCTTCTGTCCTCCGCAGGAGATTTACCGCGGAAAAGACAGATGGTGCGCTGCTATATATAACATGTCACGGTCTGTATACGGCGCGGCTTAACGGAAAAAGAATCGGCAGCTTTGTACTCGCGCCGGGGACCGGTGACTATCATAAAAGACTCTGCGTGCAGGCGTACGATGTGTCGGACCTGCTGCGCGCGGGTCAAAACGAACTTACTGTTACACTGGGCGACGGCTGGTACAGGGGGAGCGTCGGGATCGACGGACTTCAGGATTATTATGGGAAAGACATTGCTCTTCTTTGCCAGCTCGAATCCGGCGGCAGTACGCTTCTTGTAAGCGATGAAACCTGGGAGGCGAGCCAGAATGGACCGACACGGCAAAACGACCTCCAGCAGGGTGAAACGTACGACGCCCGTCTCGAAAACGTGGGAGAAAATGCAAACGACTGGCACGGCGTACAGGTCAGGGACTTCGGGTATGAGAATCTTGCGCCGACCGAGAGTGTACCCGTCACGGAGCAGGAGCGGTTCCCCGGAAGGCTTCTCACAACACCGGACGGCAGCACGGTAATCGACTTCGGCCAGAATCTTGCGGGATACACACAGATCCGCGTAACGGCAAGGGAAGGTCAGACCATAACGCTCTGGCACGGGGAGACCCTCGATGAGAACGGGAACTTCACCCAGGCCAATTTCAATCCGGGAGACCGCAATAAAAACGGCGGCATCCCGCAGAAGATAACCTATATCTGCAAAGACGGCCTTAACGAATACAGGCCGGACTTTACGATCTTCGGCTTCCGCTATGCGAAGGTCGAGACGGACGCCGACCTTTCGGAGGCGGAGTTTACCGCCATCGCCGTCTATTCGCAGATGGAGCAGACAGGATTTTTCGAGTGCGGGGATGCGGACGTAAACCGGCTTTTTGCCAACAGTCTCTGGAGCATGCGATCCAATTTCTGCGATATCCCTACCGACTGCCCCACAAGAGAGCGGGCCGGCTGGACCGGCGACGCGCAGGTTTTTGCGCCGGCTGCGGTGTATCTTATGGACTGCTGGCCTGTTTACCGCAAGTGGCTCGGAGAATGCCGCCTCGCGCAGAAGGAGGACGGCCTCGTCCAGAACATCGCGCCGGTAAACAACAGCGGCAGTATGATTTCGAACATGCTGCAGGGCTCCGCCGGCTGGGGCGATGCCTGCGTCCTGGTTCCCTGGGCGCTGTATGAAGCCTACGGCAGGAAGGAAATCCTGGAAGAGAACTACGACATGATGAGCCGCTGGATTTCTTTTTGCCAAAGGCGCGCAGGAAAGACAAGGCTCACCAACCTGCGGAATCCCTGGCATAAGTACCTGGTCGACGAGGGCTTCCACTTCGGAGAGTGGTGCCAGCCGGACGTGGACAACACCGAGACCATGAAAAAGACCATGATGCACGGCGCGCCGGAGCCCGCGACGGCCTATTTCTACCGGTCGGCTTCCATTATGGAAAAGATTGCCAGGATCCTCGAAAGGAAAGAGGATGCAGAGCGCTTCGGTGAAATAGCGGAAAACGCGAAAAAAGCATACCTTTATACCTGCACGAAGAACGGGGAAATAAAGTCAGGGCGCCAGTGTGAATATGTCCGTCCGATTGCCTTCGGCCTACTGGATCCGGAAAAGGAACAGAAGGCGGCGGATGATTTGAACGACCTTGTGGCGTCCTGCGGATATCACCTGAACACAGGATTTCTGTCGACTCCCGATCTGTGCGCGGCCCTTGCGGAGCACGGCCATGCCGATACGGCGTACAGGGTGCTGCTGCAGAAGGACTGCCCCGGCTGGCTCTATGCCGTAAGGAAAGGGGCGACCACCATCTGGGAGACCTGGGACGGAATACGCGCGGACGGCACCGTGCACGATTCCCTCAATCACTATTCCTACGGCGCGGTCAGCGGCTGGCTCTTTAAAGGCGTCTGCGGAATAAGCCTGAAGGAGGGCGAGCTTTCTATAAAGCCGTATCCCGGAAGGGAGCTCGGCTATGCGAGAGCGCAGTGGAAATCCCCCGCGGGTCTTATTAAGAGCGCCTGGGCATATGAGGGCGATAAGCTTGTGTTTGACATATCGGTTCCCGTTCCCGCCCGGATTGAGCTGCCGGACGGCACCGCCCGGAGCGTCGATGCAGGCGAATATCACTATGAGATTCTGCAGGAGCTGCCGGAGGTCCGGCAGGAAATGAGATGAAGGAGGCCAGGAGCATGAGTTTTCCAAAAGGGTTCTTTTTCGGCGCGGCAACGGCCGCACATCAGGTAGAGGGTAACAATATTCACAGCGATTACTGGGCGCAGGAACAGCTCCCGCATACCAGCTTTACCGAGCCGAGCGGCATTGCATGCGATCACTATAACCGCTATGAAGAGGATATAAAGCTCCTCGCCTCGGCAGGACTGAACGCCTACCGCTTTTCCGTTGAATGGGCTCGGATCGAGCCCGAGGAAGGGCAGTTTGACGACAGCGAGATCGAGCACTACCGCAGGGTTATCGAATGCTGCAGGGCCAACAATGTCGAGCCCATCGTTACGCTGATGCACTTTACAAGCCCTGTCTGGCTGATTAAAAAGGGCGGCTGGGAAGCAGAGAGCACGGTCAGCGATTTTGCCCGCTACGCTTCCTATGTCACGGAAAAGCTCGGCGGGGATATCCGCTGCATCTGCACGATCAACGAAGCGAACATGGGCCTGCAGCTCGCGGCAATCTCAAAGCGCTACGAGCTGATGGCGCGGCAGGCGGCCGCAGCGGCATCCGCGGCAGAGTCTTCGGGAAAGAGCGAGGAAGGCAAAGTCCAGGTCGGCATGAACTTCGAAAAGATGATGGAGAACATGAAGTTTGCCGCCATGGAAAACGCGCAGGTATTCGGGACTCCGAAGCCGCAGACCTTCGTTTCCTCAAGGACACCCGCGGGCGATGAGCTGGTAATGCGGGCGCACGTGGCTGCAAAGGAGGCCATCAAGGCGCTCCGGCCGGAGATTAAGGTGGGCATTACGCTTTCCCTTCACGACATTCAGTCTGTTCCCGGCGGCGAAAAGGCTGCAGCGGATGCATGGGACGAGGAATTTATCCACTATCTTCCCTGGATCAAAGACGACGATTTCCTCGGGGTACAGAATTATACCCGCTCCCAGTACGGGCCGGAAGGGCAGCTCCCTTCTCCGGCAGGCGCGGAGCTGACACAGATGGACTATGAATTCTATCCGGAAGCCCTGGAGCATGTGATCCGGAAGGTTCACGAGCAGTTCAGGAACGATCTGATCGTCACAGAGAACGGAATTGCCACCGCGGATGACAGCAGAAGATGCGAATTTATCCGCAGGGCGCTTGACGGTGTGGAAAACTGCATTGCTGACGGCCTGCCCGTCAAAGGCTACTGCCACTGGAGCCTTATGGACAACTTTGAGTGGCAGAAGGGCTTCAGTATGACCTTCGGCCTCATCGCGGTTGACAGAAAGACCCTTGAAAGAATGCCGAAGGAGAGCCTTGCGGTTCTCGGCAGCATCGCAAAAGGCTGACGGCGGCAGGTATTTTTTACACTGACGTATTGCAGTGCGGAAATTCTCATGATAGAATTTTAAAAACCGTTGAGAAAGAAGAGTACCGTCTCCTCCTGCCTCACAGGGAGCCGCTGACAGTGAGACAGCGGCAGGCAATGATTCGGGAATGGGCTTTTGAGGTTTCCAATCAGTGACCGATGGTTATTGTGGCTGTCGCAGGTTTTCACCTGCGTCTTGATAACACCGGGCTGTATGTCCGCAGGTCACACATAAACGAGAGGGCGCATTGCGCCAAGCAGGGTGGCACCGCAGGAGTATCAAGCTCTTGTCCCTACAGAAACTGTAGTGGGACAGGAGCTTTTTTCTGTCCCGGAAAGCGAAAGGGATCCGGCGAAGAAGCGCGGACCCGGACGCGATGCCAAGGCCTCCGGGGCCAGGGCAGAAAGGAGCCGTTATGAGTAAGTTTGAAGTTCCGTACAAGATCTATCTCGATGAAAGTGAGATTCCGCAGTCCTGGTACAATATGCGCGCGGACATGAAGAACAAACCCGCGCCGCTGATTCACCCCGGAACGCTTCAGCCGCTGAAATTCGAGGATATGCAGCCGATTTTCTGCGACGAGCTCATCCGTCAGGAGCTGGACGACGTCAATCCTTATATCCCGATTCCTCAGGAGGTGCAGGATTTCTACAAGATGTACAGGCCTTCACCGCTTACACACGCGGTATTCCTGGAGAAGGCACTGGACACGCCGGCCCACATCTTCTACAAGTTCGAGGGCAACAACCCCTCCGGAAGCCATAAGCTGAATTCCGCGATCGCGCAGGCATATTACGCAAAGAAGCAGGGCCTCAAGGGCGTTACCACTGAGACCGGAGCCGGCCAGTGGGGAACCGCGCTTTCCATGGCGTGCTCCTATTTCGGCCTGGACTGCAAGGTCTTCATGGTCAAGGTATCCTATGAGCAGAAGCCCTTCCGCCGCGAGGTCATGCGCACCTATGGCGCGTCCGTCACACCTTCTCCTTCCATGGAGACCAATATCGGACGCAAGATCAACGAAGAGTTCCCCGGAACCACAGGATCCCTCGGCTGCGCGATCTCCGAAGCAGTTGAGGCGGCGACCTCCACACCCGGCTACCGCTATGAACTCGGAAGCGTCCTGAACCAGGTTCTTCTGCACCAGTCCATCATCGGTCTGGAGACCAAGGCAGCCTGCGACAAATACGGCATCAAGCCCGACATTATCATCGGCTGCGCGGGCGGCGGCTCCAACCTGGGCGGACTGATCTCTCCCTTCATGGGTGAAAAGCTCCGCGGAGAGGCAGATTATCAGATCATCGCTGTCGAGCCGGCATCCTGCCCGAGCCTTACAAGAGGAAAGTTCGCGTATGACTTCTGCGACACCGGCAAGGTCTGCCCGATGGCAAAGATGTACACACTGGGCCACGACTTCATCCCTTCAGCCAACCATGCGGGCGGCCTTCGCTACCACGGCATGAGCCCTGTCCTGTCGCAGCTTTACCACGATGGATATATGGAAGCAAGGGCGGTTGAGCAGACCGGCGTCTTCGAGGCTGCCGTACAGTTCGCGAGAGTCGAGGGCATCCTTCCCGCTCCCGAGTCATCCCACGCGATCCGCGCCGCAATCGACGAGGCATTAAAGTGCAAAGAGACCGGCGAGGAGAAGACCATCATCCTCGGCCTGACGGGAACCGGCTACTTTGACCTCAAGGCCTATGAGCAGTACAACAACGGAACGATGACCGACTACATCCCCACGGATGAGGATCTTGCGAAGGGCTTTGCAACCATTCCGGACATCAATCTGTAATCCGCATTCCGGACGGGCGGCGCTGCTGCATCAGGTGGTGCAGCAGCGCCGTTTCCGTTTCCCGGCCGGAACAAATCTTGGACAACATCCACGATAAAGTAGTATTCTTAAAGCAGCAGGCAATTTGCCGAAGTAAAACATAAAAGCGCGGAAAGCGCAAGACGTATGCAGCAGGCGTATAAGACAGGAAGCCTGCGAAGGGAGGAAACCATGAATCTGATGAATTTACTTCTGAGCTCATTGACATCAACGCAGTCCCTTGACTCTGTTGCAAAGAAGACGGGACTGTCTTCCACCAAGGTAAAGCTCCTGCTTGCAATCGCGGTACCGATCCTGATCAAGGCGATGAAGAACAATGCATCCTCAAAGGAAGGCGCTGTTTCTCTTCTTGGCGCCCTTGCCCAGCACAAGGACACAAGAAGTATCGAGGAGCAGCTAGGCGCGGCTGACCTTGAGGACGGAGCGAAGATTATCGGACATATTCTCGGAGGCGACTATGGCAATGTCATTAATCAGCTGACCTCCGAAACAGGCCTTACATCCGATGAAGTCGGCCAGACACTGAGCAGTATCGCACCCGTACTTCTTTCCGGACTGTCCGAGGCGACCGAGACTGCCTCAAGCCAGGCGCAGAAGCCCTCCACAGGCGGTCTTTCCGCAGTTGCGGGTCTTTTCGGATCGCTCCTTGGCGGAGCAAAGAAAGAGGATGAGGACGAGATCGGCGGAGCCCTTCTGCAGTCCCTGCTGTCCAATCTCTGATTCATACAGTCTTTTGATGTCCGGCACTCGTCTGCCGGACATTTTGTCTTCCGGACAAAAGCTGCTGCGTGCTGTCGTGTGCTGCCGCGTGTCTTTATCGGCGCGGCTGTAAGGAGGAACTCATGAGAGAATGGTCAAGAGAGGAAAAATATCGTTATCTGAAGGATCCCCAGGAGCTTGCGGAGCTGTATGAGCAGATTTCAAAGTCACCTTACCGCCAGACTTTCCACAATCAGGCAGTGACCGGCCTGATGAATGATCCCAACGGCTTTGTATGGCACGACAACCGGTGGCATCTGTTTTACCAGTGGTGCCCGTGGGGCGCCGTGCACGGCTTGAAGCACTGGTATCACATCGTTTCAAAGGATCTTGTCACCTGGGAAAACCTGGGCGTGTGCCTTCTGCCCGACCAGGAAGGCGGGTATGATAACAAGGGCGTCTATTCCGGCTCCGCCATGCCGATCGGCGATAAGATTTACCTTTACTATACAGGGAATCACCGCGATCCGGACTGGACAAGGCGGGCGTACACCTGCCTTGCAAGGCTTGGAAACGACGGCTGGCCGGAAAAATATCCGCTTCCTCTTTTCGGCGCTCACCCGGATTACACAGAGCATCAGCGTGACCCGAAGATCATCTGCCTTCCGGGAAGCAATAAATACTATATGATCATCGGCGCGCAGACAAAGGACAAAAGAGGCTGCGCTCTTATCTATTCATCCGGAAATCTCCAGCATGGATGGCAATTTGCCGGTGAACTGAAGGTTCCCGGCTTTGAGAATTTCGGCGACATGTGGGAGTGCCCTTCCATCGAGCGGTTCGACGGCAGAGATGTCCTGCTCCTTTGCCCGCAGCACATAACGCTGCCGGGAAGGGGAGGATCACAGAACCATAACGGTTATATTCTCGGTACGATGGACTGGGACAGCCTTACCTTTACCCCGGACGGACAGTTCCATGTGCTGGATTTCGGTTTCGACTCCTATGCGGCGGCCTGCGCCAACAACCTCCAGGAGGAGGACAAGGCGATCCTGATCGCCTGGATGGGTGTGCCGGATGTTGAGTATCCCACGGACGATGAGGACTGGTCAGGGTGTCTGACGCTGCCCAGAGAGCTGACGATCCGCGGAAGGCGTCTCATACAGCGGCCCCTGCCGGAGCTTAAAAAGCTGAGAGATGAAAGAATTCCGCTCCCTGAGAACAAGGCAGGCTGCTTTGTCCTTCCCAGGGCGGCAGAGATCGAGCTGGACTGCAGACCGGGAGATGTGCGCCTTGATCTGTTCGTTGACGAAGAGGGCAAAGGCGGACTGTCGGTTATCTACAGTGAGGAAGAAAAACAGATTACGGTCGACAGGAGCGGCATGCGGATCCGTTTTAATGAGACAGAAGGAACCTCGCGCGTAAGGCCTCTGGAGTTCGGACTGTTCCACCTGCGTATCTTTGTGGACAGCAGTTCGGTCGAGATCTTTGTAAATGACGGCGACGCCGTCTTTACCTCGCGCGTATTCCCTACGGACCGGGAGCATTTCTGCAGGATATCAGGGGATACCTTCAACCGCGTATGGACCTTAAAGCCCGCCGTGAAGGATGAATTCCTGATATGAGAAACGGTTAATTCCCGCTGAAGGACAAAAGCCAGTCTGCTGCGGCGAAAAGGTCGGGAAGTACAATTTCGGCAAGAGAACGGATTTCCTCATCCGGCTGCAGAATGTCCGGCACCATGATGGGGTGCATTCCCGCTGCGTGCGCCGCGCGGATGCCGTTGTAGGAATCTTCGATGACATAAAAGTAATCAGGGGAGCTTCCGGCCGCCAACTTTTCTGCAGCCATCAGGAAAATATCCGGCGCGGGCTTGCTTCTTGCCGCCATTTCACCTCCGACAATTTCATCGAAATAGCCGATCAGCCCGGTGTCCGTAAGCTCTCTTCTGACAATATCCGAGCGGGTCGAGGAGGCGAGCGCCACTTTAATGCCTGCAGCCTTAAGGTGACTGAGGATATGCTCCGCGCCATTCTTTACGGGAAGGTTTCTGCCGGAGTAGCGCTGTTCGAAAATCCGGGAGACCTGCTCCGAAAGCTCATCGTACGGGAAGTCATTGCCGTAATGCCGCAGCATGATGCTGCGTGTCATTTCCGAAGTGGTTCCGATACATTCGATGCAGATATTTTCAATATCCGGAAGATCACAGGTTTCGGAGAGCGTTTTCCAGCAGCTGATCACGGCGCGTTCGGTATCGAAAATAACGCCGTCCATGTCAAAAATAACTGCGGGGAGTGAATTCATTTTTCGTTTGACCTCGTAGGTGATTGTGATACACTTGTTCGTACAGAGTTAAATGTCAGGAAGGAGATTTACAATGGCAGAAGCTACAGAAAACAAGAATCCGATCTCATCGGATATGATTGTCAGAGATATTATTATTCAGCATCCCGATGCGGCAGAAGTCCTTATGCGTGTCGGAATGGGCTGCATCAGCTGCCCCGCTGCACTTATGGAGAGCCTTTCCGAGGCATGCATGGTGCACGGACTTGACGCGGAAGAGGTTGCACAGTATCTGAATCAGGAGCTGGAGTTGGCTTAAAGGTACGGCGTTATGCTGTCCCAGGCAGCAGCCAGCCTCTGCAGGGACCACGCCGCATTGGCGGGGCTTGTGGAAGGTAATTTTAAGACCGGCGGCAGGGATTTTACCTGCTTCCGGTCTTTTGTTTTCATAAAAAGATCATAGGAGGCGCTTCCGTTGCAGAAGATTGCCCGGATATCGCACTGACCGAGGATCACGGACAGGTCGTTTGGGACAACATCCTTTATACTGCTGTCGGAAGAGCCGGTGATCACACAGCTCTCGATGGTATCCCACAGGGCTATGCGGTTTTTCAGCGCGAGCTCTTTTTTCTGCGGGACGGTCAGGGCAGGGAGCGCGGGGATGGCGGACTCTCCCCTTATTACCGCTTCCTTCAGCGCGGGATCCGTAAGGATCTGCAGCACCTTCCAGAAACGGTTCTGCGGATGGCCGTAGTAAAACTTCTGCTCTCTGGATTTGACCGAGGGGAAACTCCCCAGTATCAGTACCCTCGAGTTTTCGTCGAACAGCGGCCCGAAATCGCTGTGATCAAGTCTTTTTGTTTCCGCCATAATCAATATCAATAGGTTGAAGGATTAATGGTCTGGCCGTTGACGGTGAAGGGCTTGTCGTCCTGGACAACGAAGATCATCGTCTTGCCGGTATTCATGGTTACCTCGTTGCCTTCGTCGTCATAATACCTGGTTGCCGCATAGTCCTGGGGCTTCTTCCAGGTGACGTGGATCATCTTTCCTTCGGTAATATAGTAGCCGTCGTGTGTATCGTCATGCATGCGGAACGCAAGGTAACCGTTCGCATCGCGCCTCTCGTAATAGGTCCACTGAACAATTACGTTTTCAAAGGCAAGCTGGTTTCCGGTCGTTCCGTCGCTCTGGGGCTGATCATAAATATATCTGTAATAGAGATGATCAGACTCGTTGTAGCGCAGCTCCGGCTTTGTCGTGGGATAGGCGCTGTCGAATTTCAGATCGGTCGCGTCTGCTGCGTTTGCATACTGTGTCAGAGTGTTTTTGTGCGCCGCGTCGGTGAAATTGAAATGAGGCGTGGTTTCATAATATTCTGAGCGGTGGGTCAGCTTGAAGCCCGCCTGCTGGCATGCCGCAAGGAGCTTTTCGGAACTTGTGTATGCCGTGTGTTCCTGCGCGCGTCCGTCCGGATTCTCGCGGAAGAAAGCGTTGTAGTCGCCGCCCATAACGCCGCCGACGCCGTTGATGTTCTCTACATCGGAGCGGGTCAGGATGTCCTTGACATAGAGCTCCGGACCGCCGAAATGGACAATGATCGGATCATATTCAAGGGCAGCGTAGACAAAATAGTCGCGGATACTGCGGACATTTCCGATTTTGGGGAGATTCTTCCAGTCCTGCATGATGGCCATCTGGCGGCTCATACCGTCTTCTTCCATAATCTCATAGAAGATATCGATATTATCAAGGCCGTACTGCGGCTGCGCTTCTTTGTTGATCGGATACATAAACGCGAGCGGGCGCTGGTCCCGGAGAGTATCGGAAATCCAGAGATTTGTGAGAGGGCTGCGGATCATGCCCTCTGCGGGAGCGGCGTCCTCTTCCTCGGGAACTTCTTCCTCCTCCTGAGCCTGCGCTGCAGCCTGCTGGGCACTCTGAAGATACGGGTCATTTTCCGGAATCTTCTCAAAGATGGATACGGGCTCCTCTTCTTCCTCTTCCTTGCCGCATCCGGTGAAAACGGATAATGACATCAGAAGCAGCAGGAGCAGTGTGATTGTTTTCTTCACTGATAACACTTCCTTTCGGATTTACTTGCACAACAAAACGATCCTGTATTTCTACAGGAATGCTTCTTATCCTATCATACTCTTCGGGATGTTTCAAAAGTGTCCGGCAGCCGGGAATCCGGCACGGGCATGTCCGGTGCCGGTAAGAGCGCAGACAGAGGTTCAAAGGCAGACGATCAGGCCGATCACGATGCCCAGGACTGCGCCGGCAAGAACCTGAAGAGGTGTATGCCCGACAAATTCCTTCAGCTGGTCCATCGGGTCCATCGTGGAGATGGTTTTTCCCATTTCACGCAGTTCGTCGACAAGTTCATTGATGACAACTGCCTGCTTTCCTGTCTCCCGGCGGACGCCCATAGCGTCATACATTACAATGAACGCAAAAAAGAAGGACATCGGAAATTCGAATCCGCTGATTCCGTAAACCAGGGCGGTCGCCGTGACGAGTCCGCATACGGTCGCGGAATGGGAGCTGGGCATACCCCCGCTCCCGAAGATTCTTTCCGCGTTAAACTCCCGGTTGATAATTGTGTACAGAATAACCTTTATCAGCTGTGCTGAAAGCCAGCCGAGTGCCCCCGACATAAAAACGGGATTTTCAAACAGTGCCGATAAGCTCATGAATGCATATATCCCTGCTCGCGAAGATAGATTTCCAGTGCGTCTTTCCAGTCTCTGTAGGTATGATCCGTGGTGAGACGGAGCATATAATTGTCGAGAATGGAATAATGGGGGCGGGGCGCTGACTGCGGGTGCGCCGCCTGGTATTCCTCCGTGGTAACGGATACCACGCGGGTTTCCTTTCCGCAGAGCCTGTAAATCTCTCTTGTGAACTCATCCCAGCTGGTCCAGCCTTCGCAGGTTCCGTGGAACAGTCCGTAATTATCCGTGGGAAGAAGGCAGCCGATGGCTCCTGCAAGCTCCGCGGCGCTGGTGGGAGAGCCGAACTGGTCGTCCACTACGGTGACCTCGTCATATTTTTCCGAAGCGCCCAGCATGGTGCGGACAAAGTTCTTCCCCTCGCCGTACAGCCATGCCGTCCGGATAATAAACCAGCGCTTTGCGAATTCCTTTACGAAATTCTCGCCCGCCAGCTTGGTCCGCCCGTAGACAGACCGGGGACCGGTCGGATCGAATTCCGTCAGGGGTCTTTCGGAGGTTCCGGGGAAGACATAGTCTGTTGAAATGTGGATCAGCTTTGCATCCGTCTCTGTCGCGGCAATCGCGAGATTGCGGGGACCGAGCGCATTGATTCTGTAATTGAGATCAACGTGCTCTTCCGCCGCGTCGACGGCCGTATAGGCCGCGCAGTTGATGATCGCGTAAGGCTTTACCTCGCGCGCAAGCGCAAGGACCGCGTCGACATTCGTGATATCGAGCTCTTCGACATCCGTGTTAATCAGATTGTAGTCTTCGCAGGGTCCGAAAAGTTTGTTGACGGCAATTCCGAGCTGCCCGTGGCAGCCGGTTACAATTATGTTTTTCATTTCTGTCAATTATTCCTGATTGCTATTGTTTATTCCTGGACCGAGAACTGGTCTTTGCCGACGGAGCACAGAGGGCACTCGAAATCATCGGGAAGCTCTTCCCACTTTGTGCCGGGAGCTATTCCGTTATCGGGATCGCCCAGATCTTCATCGTATACATATCCGCAAACATCACATACATATTTCATATCGTTCTCCTTTATGGGGTGACTGCTCCGGCACTGCGCCGGAGTTTCATCCAGTATATCCTATTTTCCTTTTCTTCGCATCAGTGGAAGCCCCTGAAATGTGTTTTCGGCACTTTGTGAAAAACGGATGGGTCAGAATTTGGCAGGTCTTCACAAAAATTGTGAAGTTGCATGCAGAGCGTTGATTTTGCCTGTCCGCGGTTTTATCATCCGGTATACGAACCGGCCGGCATCAAGCTCTAATGGGCCGGAAGGTCTTTTTCCGCCAAGTCCCCCGCCTTCTCAGGCGGGGGCACCTCCAGAGCATTACATGTATATCATCGAAATTTCGAAAGGAGAAGCCGATGAGGGAGATTTTTGCGGCAACAATGTACATGAGTTCTATAACAGATATAACGTATGGAAAGATCTTCAACTTCATCATATTTCCTGCTCTCCTGGCGGGAGCGGTATACAGGACCGCCGCGGAAGGCGCGGCGGGGCTGGCCTCCTTTATCCTGTCTGCGGCGGCAGTGTGTGCGGTCCTCCTGCCATTCAGGAAGGGTCTCGGCGGCGGGGACATCAAGCTGGCCGCGGCGGCGGCCGCGCTGATTCCGGATCCGCAGGCCCGTGCAAGATACTTTGTCCTGCTGGCGGCAGTCCTTCTTGTCAGTGCGGCAGCAGTATATATGTGGACAAGGGACAGGAGGGCAGAGATCAGAATCGGAGTCCCGGCGGGAATAGCAGCAGCGGTCTGGCTGTCCATGGGATAGCCGTGGTCCATGGGGCACCCAGGGGTCATGGGGCGCCCGGGGAAGGCTCAGAGAAAGGCTCAGTGGAAGGCTCAGGAAAAGGATTCAAGAGACAGAATCAGCAATACGGCAGCGGGAATCTGGTGGAAAGGATATTGAACGAACATGGCGTTATCGGAAGAGGTTTTCTCCGGAAAAAAGCAAATAATTCAGGCAGTGTCCGCTGCTGCAATGTCTGCTGCAGCCGATACTGCCGCAGACAGCAGTGCTGCAGTCGGTGCTGCCGCGGCGGGCGCGGCAAGGGAGCCGGCGCGGGAGCAGGAAAAAGAGGATGCAAAGGGCCGGATCATTGCGGTCTGTGACCCGGAGGTGGGATATGCCTGCAGGCTGATGGAATACCTGCGCGGCAGGGGCGCACCGGCAGCGGATATCCGCGTATACAGCAGCCTGGATAAGTTCAGGGACCTGACAAGTCCCGACGATGTCGCACTTCTGATTGTTGCGGAGTCCGAGTTCCGTGCGGAGGATGTCGGGAAAGCCGCAGAGGAGGTGCTGGTCCTGAATGAAAGCGACAGCTATCTGGGAGAGGAGATCCGCAATGTCAGCAAATATCAGTCGATGGAGATCATCGTCAGCACGGTGTTCGGGCTGTGCCCGGATGAAGCCCTGCTGAAGGCCGCAGCGGTCAGGCACGGGAAGCCGCCTGTCCGAATCGGAATATACTCGCCGCTCGGGCGCTGCCTTAATACGACCTTCAGCCTTACGCTCGGAGAGATCCTTGCGCGCTCAGGCGAGGTCCTGTATCTGGGCTTTGAGCCATTCAGCCCGGTACCCGCGTTTCTCGGGCAGTCGTTTGAGGGAAGCATAACGGAGCTCTTGTATTTCAATGACTGTGCGCGGCACAAGCTTCCGGCAAGGCTCCGGGAGATCAGGATCAGCGCGGGAGGAGTGGACCTGCTCCCGCCGGCGGGAAGCCTGAGTGACCTTCAGGACATCCGTGCGGAGCAGTGGTGCTCCCTCCTGGATTCGATAACGAAGATGACGGACTACGAATATGTGATTCTGGACCTGTCGGACTGTGTCCGGGGCCTGATGAAAATCCTGAGAGAATGCGACGAGGTATACACCATTACAAGAACAGACAGAATGTCGAAGGCAAAGCTGGAAGAATATGAAAGACAGCTGGGTGAGTGCGGGTACGAGGACATCCGTCTCAAAACGAGGTGGACACAGCTCCCGGTCTTTGACGCGCTTCCTGCCGCTGCCGGACAGATGTCCGGAGGACCGCTGGCAGATTATATCAGGAGGATGAGAACATGAACGGCCTGCAGACAAGGATCCATGACGCCGTGATGGGCCGGCTGGACTTTTCGAGAGAAGTACCGGATTCCGAGGTTCTGGATCTGATCGATGAGGAACTGCTGGGCGCCGCCCGGGAGGGCACGGTAACCCTGGAGCAGATGAAGAGCCTCCGGCAGGATGTCTTCTATTCCATCCGGAAACTCGATGTGCTGCAGGATATGATCGACGACGCCGGGATCACGGAAATCATGGTGAACGGACCGGACAGGATTTTTATCGAACGAAACGGACAGGCCATGCCGGCGGGCGTTCATTTCTCGTCGGAGAAAAAACTTATGGATGTGATCCAGCTCATAGTTTCAAAGTGCAACAGAGTGGTTAATGAGTCCTCTCCTATTGTTGACGCAAGACTTGAGAACGGCGACCGCGTCAGTGTCGTTTTGCAGCCGGTTGCCCTGAACGGGCCGATCCTTACCATCCGGCGCTTTCCGTCAAAGCCGATAACAATGGAGGATCTGATCTCATTCGGATCTGTCAGCCGCGAGGCGGCGGAGTTCCTTCGGACTCTTGTCGGAGCCGGCTACAACATTTTTATCAGCGGAGGGACCGGGTGCGGAAAGACAACCTTCCTCAACGCACTGTCCGACTATATTCCGACCTCCGAAAGGGTCATAACGATTGAGGACAACGCAGAGCTCCAGATAAGGCATATACCCAACCTGGTCAGGATGGAGGCAAGAAACGCAAATACGGCAGGATGTCAGCAGGTCACTATCCGCGACCTCATAAAGGCAAGCCTCCGGATGAGACCGGACAGGATTATCGTCGGGGAGGTAAGAGGCGGTGAAGCAATCGATATGATCCAGGCAATGAATACGGGACATGACGGCTCCATGTCGACCGGCCACGCGAACAGCACGGTAGATATGCTGTCAAGGCTGGAGACGATGACGCTGATGGGAATCGATCTTCCGATTCCGGCAATCAGGGGACAGCTTGCCTCGGGCATTGATGTGATTGTCCATCTCGGAAGAATGAGGGATCGCTCCAGAAAGCTTCTGGAAATAGCGGAAACCGGCCCGGTTACGCCTTCCGGGGTGAGTCTAAGGACATTGTACAGATTTCAGGAAACCGGCGAGAAAGACGGAAAGATTACCGGAGAGTGGATCAGGGTAAATGAACTCGAAAAAATCGGAAAACTCCGCATGGCGGGACAGGTTAAGAAGGCAGGATAAGTTCGTCTTTGTGTTCCTGGCGGAGGGGCTGGCAATTCTTCTTGTCATCGCGCAGATTTTCTACAAGTCCTTTGCCGCGGTGCTTTTTATGACACCGCTTCTGATTCCGATCATAAGGAGGGCCAAGGCGCGGCGAAGGGAGCGCCTTGGCAGCGAGCTTTTGAATGAATTTAAGGAAATGGCCGCATGTGTGCTGACAGCGCTGAAGGCAGGGTACTCTGCCGAAAACGCCATGCTGGAAGCACTCGGGGAAATGGAGTTTCTTTACGGGCCTAAGGCGCCCATCTGCAGGGAACTGCTGATCATCAGGGGAGGCCTTGAGAACCATATCCCCCTGGAAAGCCTGCTGGATGATTTCGCCGCGCGAAGCGGCATTGAGGAGATCCGGGAATTTGCGGATGTGTTCGCAATTGCAAAGCGCAGCGGCGGCAACATGACGGAGATTCTGATGCGGACAATCCGGATTATCCAAAGCCGCATTGAGGTGGAGAATGAAATCGGCGTCCTGCTCTCGGCAAAGAAGATGGAACAGAAGATCATGGATGTGGTGCCCTTTGTCATCATCATTTATATAGGAACGACATCGAGGGGCTTTTTTGACGTTCTCTATCACAATGCGGCCGGAATTATTATTATGACCGCCTGTCTCGGGGTGTACGCTGCGGCTTACCTGCTGTCTGAGAAAATCGTGCAGATCAGGGTATAGCCGGGCAGATAAGGATTGGAGATGCAGATCTGCTTATATACCGCAGTATTCGCAGCCTTTATGCTGCTGCTGTTTGTATCGAGAAAAGCGCCGCTTCTTGCGGATAAAATGCCGGCCTTATTCGCAAGGCCGTTCTACAGGGCGGCTGTATGGATTTACCGGCAGGTGCGGCTGTATGCAATAAAGCGGACCGGCGCCGGGAGCCGGTTTGCCGCGGCGCATTCCGGCGGACTTGTCAGGGCGGATCTTATGACGCTGGATCCGTCGGCGGGAGCGGAAAAAAGAGAGGCACTGTACAGCATAGGAAAAATCCGCACACTCCTTCTGTTCCTGTTCATGGCGGATGTTCTGGCCATCTGCGTCTATATCAGCCAGCAGCAGGAGGGAAGAGTCCTGGAAGGCAGATTTATAGAACGGGAAGATTACGGGGGACAGAATACGGAGATTATCGTCCGGGCAGAAGGAGGCGGCCAGGAATACGGAGATTTTGTCATTGACGCCAGGGCAAGGCAGTACCGGCCGGAAGAAGTTAAGGCGATGGCAGACGAGGTGCTCCTGTTTCTGCCGGGAATCATCACAGGATCAAATGAAGACCTTGCGGAAATCAGGGAAGACCTGAATCTTCCGGACTCCGTGGATGGGTATCCTTTCCGGATCTTCTGGGAGAGCAGCTCTGAATGCATCGCGGGGGACGGGGCGGTCCGTCCCGAACTTGCGGGAGAAGAGGGAACGGAGGTCACTCTGACAGCCTCGCTGCAGTATGAGGACAGCAGGTTTACGGAAGAATATACGGTATTTGTCCTTCCCGCAGCCAGAACCGGAAAGGAAAAAATGCAGCAGCAGATTATGGAAGCGATTGGTGAGCAGGAGGAGGATACCAGATACAAAGACACGATGGTGCTCCCCGCTTCGATAGACGGGGTAGCGCTTACCTGGAAGGAGCCAGTGGAGGATTCGAGTCTTGTTCTGTTTCTTCTGATCAGCGCTGCCGGCATGGCAGCCTACAGACTCAGTGACAGCCAGCTCCACAGTCAGATTCAAAAGCGCTCGAGAGAACTGGCAATCGATTATCCCCAGCTGATCAGCAAGATTGTCCTCTACCTCGGAGCCGGACTCAGTGTCCGCAGAGTGTTTTACAAGCTTGGAGAGGATTACAGCACAAGGCGCAGCGAAGGAGGTGAGAAACGCTATGTATATGAAGAAATACTTCTGGTATGCAGGGAAATGGACAGTGGAATTTCAGAGTATGACGCGTATGCACATTTCGGAAGGCGGTGCCGCATGCGTCAGTACACCAGACTCAGTTCACTTCTGACACAGAATCTTAAAAAGGGGAACAGCGAGCTTATGAACGTACTTCTGCAGGAAGCGCAGAGCGCGTTTGAAGAGCGCAGGAACCTTGCCAGACAGCTGGGAGAGGAGGCCGGGACCAAACTTCTTCTTCCGATGATCATGATGCTGGGAGTGACGCTGGTAATCATAATGATCCCCGCATATTACAGTTTTTCTCTCTGATCCTTACGGAAAGGAGGAAGAACCTGTGCTGCCGTATCCGGCGTTTCCGATGGTCTGTCCGGGGTTACTGATACTGTCGGGAATGCCGTATACGCAGGGGGACAATTTGCCGGGGCCGGGATATATGCGGCTCCGTGACAGCAGGAAATGGAGGAATAGTATTTGAAGAGTATCAAAGTTCCGGGTTTTGTCAGGAATTTCCTTAAGGATGAGGACGGAATGGGCACCGTAGAAATTATTCTGATCATCGTTGTCCTGATCGGGCTTGTCGTTATTTTCAAAAAGCAGCTGAACAGCCTTGTAAAGAACATCTTCAGCACCATAACCGAACAAAGCAATCAGGTGCTGGGATCATCCTGAAAGGAACAGATGCAGCTGCCCGCTGTATGGAAACCCGGCCGGTGAGGCACAGGAACGGGTGCGGCGCATATCTTACCGTTTTCCTGTCTCTGTCGCTGACAGTAATTCTGTCTGTGTTCTTTGCCCTTATCGAGGGTGCAAGACTCGGGGCAATACGGATGCAGGCGGAGTGCGTCGCTGATACGGCGGCGTGGTCGGTGCTGGCGGAATATCACCGTGAGCTGCAGCAAAGATACGACCTGTTTTATATCGACACTTCTTATATGAGTCCAAATGCCGGACTTTCCAATACAGAGCGGCATCTGAAGGAATACATGGACAAAAACTTTGAAAAGAAAGGAGGACTTCTTGCTTTTCGTGAAAAGGACTTCACGGGGCTTAAAACACAGTCCGTAGCCGTGGAAAATGCGAGGTTTGCGGCAGACAGCCATCTGGCATCGCTCCGGCAGCAGATTTATGCGTATATGTCAGCCGACCCGGCAGGCAGTGTAATGGCGCCTGTTCTTGCAAAAGTGGATAAGTTTGAGGGCATCGACTGGGACATAGAGAAGTGGAGGAAAAAGAAAGAAGAAAACGACGCGGCGATGGAAGAAATGTTGAGCCGGCAGGAAGAGGAGACAGGAACTATGGCAGAGGCTCTGCCGGAGGACAATCCGGCAAAAGAGGCGGATGCGCTTCGCATACAGCCGGCGCTGATGCAGACCCTGCCTGGAGAAAGCAATATATCGGATGCAAAGACGGATGTGAACAGACTTCTTTCCCACCGGCAGATACACATCGGCAGCGCCAGGGAAGCGGACAACTCCCATCACTATGAGAAGGCCGGCCCCCTGATGATGGATCAGTACATCTTTGAGAAATTCGGGAGGTGGCTGAATGAAGATCCGGAAAGTGTGTTGAAATATCAGGTCGAATACATTCTTTTCGGGCAGCCGTCGGACCGGGACAATCTTGAGAAAATGGCTGAAAAGCTGCTCATTCTGAGGGAAGCCGCAAACTGCACATATATATTTTCGGATGAAACTAAAAAGGCCCAGGCAGACGCGATGGCAATGATGTTATCTGTGATTATTATGACGCCGGAACTGCAGGAGGTGATAAAGACGGCGATCCTGTTTGGCTGGAGTTATTTAGAGAGTGTATATGACGTCAGGTCACTGCTGAAAGGCAGGCGTGTTCCGCTTATGAAAAACGAAAGTACATGGCAGACGTCGCTCCGGGGTATATTTCTGCCCGATTCGCAGGAGGATGACGAAGGAGACGGCTTTTCCTATGAGGATTACCTCAGGGTCCTGCTTTTTGCCGAAGGCATGGACACAAAAGGCCTGAGGATGATGGATCTGATGGAATGTGAGATCCGCAATACGGAAGGGAATGAGAATTTCCGCATGGACTGGTGCATGGATACCTATACGCTTCATGCAGAGGTTCAGAGTTCCTTCGGTTATCATTTCGAGATTATAAAAGAAGTGTCATACAACTGACAGGCCCGGCAGCCTTCTGCCTTCATGTGCCTGTCAATCAGACAGGGAGGAAGTGCCTTAATTACGAATCAATATAAAAAGAGACGGTCTCTCCGAAAAAGTATAAAGAGGTATTCTTCCCTGTCACTCAAAGCGGGCATGACAGTAGAAGCATCGCTGGTCCTTCCGCTTTTCATCTTTTTCATGGCGAATGTCCTGTATATTTTTGACATGATCCGCCTTCAGAGCAATATGTTTGCGGCTCTTCAGCAGACAGGATACAGGGTATCACAGTACGCGTACTATTACAGATACGGGGTGAGTGACGCCCGCCAGACATTTCCCGGAAAAGCGCAGGAAGAAAGCGGTGCGGCCGAAGGCAGCGCGCCCGGTGAAGAAAGTATGCAGGCGCCTGAATCCGGCGAAGCGCAGGAGGGTGAAGGAGCCGGCTTTGCCCAGGGCGCCCTTTCAATGATTTTCTCCCAGACATATGTCAGGAAGAATGTCGAAAACTATCTTGGGACAGAGTATCTTCGCCATTCATGTCTTGAAGGAGGCGAAGGGTCCATTTCCTATCTGAGATCCTCTGTGCTTGCGGATGACAAAGATATCGTGGATATCACGGCGGATTACAGAATACGGCCGTTTATACCGATTCTCGCGCCGGATTCCTTTTCCATGCAGTCCAGGTTTTACGGGCATGCCTGGACAGGATATGCGCGAAGTGAAGAGGATGCAGAGACAGCCTCCGATGAGAATGAGGAGACAGTATATATTACTCCGTCCGGAAGCGTATACCACAGAAGCCGCGACTGTACCTATTTAAAGCCGCAGGTCCGGCCGGTGTCAGCCGCGCAGGTAACTTCGGAGCGGAGCCGGGACGGCTCGAAATATTATGCCTGTGAGGAATGCCGCCCTTCGCGGACAGGAATGCTGTACGTAACCGCTGAGGGCAACAGATTTCATGGGTCTCCCTCGTGCTCGTCCCTTCGAAGGGAGGTCCGGGAAGTTCCCTTAAGCTCGGTCAGGGATCACATGAAGGCGTGCTCTAAATGCGGGGGCGGATGACCCGGAGGAATTCAATGACAGCTGCACTATATGACATGACGGTTTCCGGCGTGCTGCCGGGAATGGGTATTTTGCTTACAGGAACCTATTTTGATATCAGAAAAAAAGAACTGCCTGTTGTGTGGCTTTTTGTCTGCGGCATCATTGCGGCAGCAGGCTGCATTCTCAGGCTCTGTAAAGGAGAGGTTTATTGGCAGACATTGATAATGACTATTATGCCAGGCATATTTCTGGTGTTCCTGTCATTTGCGAGCGGCAGAAAATTAGGGGCAGGAGACGGAATTATATTTATGATGATCGGGATGATCAGCAGCCTGCAGCGGGTGCTTTTTATATTGATGTCGTCCCTTCTTCTAACATCGATATACAGCATCTGCCTTCTGGCGGCGGGAAAGGGAAAGAAAAATCAGACGATACCATATGTACCGTTTATAACAGCAGGATTCGTCCTGACGGTATTGGCGGGTATATGACACTGGAGGCGGCGTTTCTGATACCGATGGTGCTGTGCGTCATCGTGATAATGATCTACACGGCGTTCTATCTCTATGACAGGTGCCTGCTCAATCAGAATGCTTATCTTGTCTGTTTCCGCGAGGGCATGACAAAGGAGGGCGCGGTCAGGACGGCATCCGGCAAAAGCGGCGCCGGGGAGAATAAAAAACAGATTCCGGGAAGGTATTTTGCGGTTACGGCCATTCAGACAGAGGATGAGAGCACGAAGGATTCCGTTGCGCTTGGCGGCACCGCAAAAGTGACGCCGGCTGTATTCGGCGGGTCGTCATTAATGCCGCAGTCAATCTGGACGATCCGCTTCAGGGGGATGGCTTCCAGATTTGACCCTCCTGAGAAGATCCGAAGGTTCAGGCGGACGATTCATGTGAGCGGCAGGGTGCTTGACCTGTTTCAAAAATAGTTGGAGATGGAGATTTGAAGCTTGAATGTTCCCAGTACAATGACGCCCGGCGAAGCTTCCTTGTAGTCAAATGCAGCGGGAATCCGGGAAATTACCAATACAGGATGCTCGCGGCCAACCGGATCGACGGGCTTGTTCCGTGCAGCCTCCGTTCCATCGACGGCAATGATTACTTATATTATGAAGTTACATCCAGACAGAGCCTGGAATCCATGTGCGGACCGGGAGCTCTAAGGGGTGAAGAGGTTAAAGGCCTTCTTTATGCACTGGCGGCTGTGGGAAGCGGAATTTCAAGGTTTCTTCTGGATGACAGCCGGATCCTGCTGCGCGAAGATTTCATATTTTATGATCCTGATAAAAAGAGCTGGCTGTTTTGTTATTATCCGGAGCCGGCAGATGAATCCTCCGGCGAGAAGCTGCTCAAATATCTGGCGGACCATACAGATCCGGCGGACACTGTCACAGTCTCCGCCATAAACCGCCTGCACAGCCGCGCCGGCCAGCCCAACTTCTTCCTTACGCAGGAAGTGCTTGACGGCGAATTCGACGGAAGGATTTCCGCTCTCGAACTGATCGAAAGAATCGAAAGAGAGAATATGGACCTGCAGCGGCAGAGCCGCCCGCGGCGTGAAGACTTTGAGAGAGAAGACAGAAAGAAGCCGGAAAGGAGCAAAAGCACGCAGGATGAATGGCTGCATGTAAAGGCCACCGGCAGGAAAAAGAGGCGTCCCGTGGTTTTGCTTATGCTCTCTCTCGGCTTTTTGTCCGCTGCTCTTGCATGTGATGTTATTACGGTGTACGCGGCAGCTTCATTCGGAGTAAGAGGACGCGTTTTGATGCGGGCGGCAGCGATCGCCAGCCTCATGCTGGCTGCGATGGCGGCTGTTTACGGTCTTTTCCTGTCACTGAAAAAAGACGAGGCGGAAGACGGGAATACCAGGACTTCGGGGAACGGTTCGCAGCCGGAACTGATTCCGACGGATGAATGGGAGGCGGAGAGCGTGATGGATTATATCGGAGGGTACACCGCCCGCGGGCGACGGGAAAGTTGATGAAATACAAATCGGTAATGTGGTATTCTATTCCTGTTAACAGGATACTGCTTTGCGGTGCCTGCTGCAGAGAAAAGAATGAGGTGAAAAAGGCATGAAGGATGATAATTGCATTTTCTGTAAAATCGCAAACGGAGTAATTCCGTCGAAAACCGTATACGAGGATGAGAACTTTCGCATCATACTGGACCTTGGCCCTGCAGCAAAGGGACATGCGCTGGTTCTTCCCAAGGAACATTATGCGAACCTGTTCGATCTTCCCGAAGACGTTGCGGCGGCCGCATTCGTGACAGCTAAGAAAGCGGCAGGAATGATCTATAAGAACCTTGGCGCGGACGGCCTTAATATCGTTCAGAATAACGGCGCGGCAGCAGGCCAGACGGTGCCGCATTTCCACATCCATATCATTCCCAGATATGAGAATGACGGACAGAAAATCGGCTGGGTTCCGGGCAATCCTTCCGACGAGGAACTTTCCGGGACACTCTCCGAGATTTTAGCAAAGGCCTGAGAAAGGCCGGATCAGGTAGAAAAGATATGCGGGAAATTGATGTTCAGACAGTTGAAAATGCCGTCTGTGAGATGTGCGTGGCCGCAAATTACGGCTTATCCGCCGATGTAAAAGCACGGCTGGACAATGCCTTCGATAAGGAGACATCGCACCTCGGAAAAGAAATCCTGAAGAAGCTGGAGGACAACCTCGGCATCGCCGGGCAGGACCAGATTCCGATCTGCCAGGATACAGGGATGGCTGTGGTGTTTATTGAAGCCGGGCAGGAAGTCCATTTTACGGGAGGCAGCCTTACGGAAGCCATAAACCGCGGCGTACGCCGGGGTTACCGGGAAGGGTATCTTCGCAAATCGGTGGTGGGAGATCCGCTCCTTCGTGTAAATACGGGGGACAATACGCCCGCGATCATTCATTATTCCATTGCGGACGGGGAGAGTGTCAGGATCACGGTAGCGCCGAAAGGCTTCGGCAGCGAGAATATGAGCAAGGTGGCGATGCTCAAGCCTGCGGACGGAGAAGAGGGCGTAATCAACGCAGTCGTCCAGGCCGTGAAGGATGCAGGTCCGAACGCCTGCCCGCCCATGTTTATCGGTGTCGGAATCGGCGGTACATTTGAGAAATGCGCCATTATGGCAAAACAGGCCCTTACCCTGAATATGCAGGAGCACTCCGAGCTGCCGCATATCGCAAAAATGGAAGAGGAAATCCTTGAGAGGATCAACCGGACAGGAATCGGCCCGGCCGGTCTCGGAGGAGACGCGACAGCGCTGGGGCTCCGGATCCTGACGTATCCGACCCATATCGCGGGACTCCCTGTGGGCATTAATATATGCTGCCACGTCAACCGGCACGAGAGCAGAGTTCTGTAAGAGCTCAGGGATAACCATTTCGAAACGCATATTCGAAGCTTCAGATATAAAGGTAATTATGGACAGATATATAACTACGCCGCTTACGGCTGAAAAAGCAGCACAGTTCCAATGCGGGGATATGATTTACATCACCGGGACGATCTATACCGCCAGAGACGCCGCCCATAAGAGAATGTCGGAGGCGCTTGCAAGAGGCGGGGATCTTCCTATGGATATAAAGGATGCCATAATCTATTACCTGGGCCCCACTCCTGCAAGACCCGGGCAGGTGATCGGCTCAGCCGGTCCTACGACCGCGAGCCGCATGGACAAATATACTCCGGCACTTCTTGATCTCGGAATGACCGGTATGATCGGAAAGGGCAGAAGATCGAAGGAAGTCCATGAAGCGATCATCAGAAACGGAGCGGTCTACCTGGCTGCCATCGGCGGAGCGGGGGCACTCCTTTCAAAAGCAATTGTCGGATCGGAAGTCATTGCATATGAAGACCTCGGGACAGAGGCTGTCCGCAGGCTGACGGTAAAGGACTTCCCTGCCATTGTCGTAATCGACAGATTCGGCAACGACCTGTACGAGACAATTGACAAATAGTCAGGCCGCCTGTATAATCCATTATGTTCGCTTGACAGCGGCAGATATTCAGGCTTGGAGAAATACTCAAGAGGCTGAAGAGGCGCCCCTGCTAAGGGTGTAGGTCGGCAAAACCGGCGCGCGGGTTCAAATCCCGCTTTCTCCGCTTAATAAAAGCATTAAACGCGGCTTCGAAGGAATCCCTTTGAAGCCGCGTTTTGCGTGCAGTCAGATATATACGGTGAATGACGCGACAGTGAGGGTCCGAAGGACCCTCACTGTCGACATGGGGCATGGCTCATGCAAACATCCCACCGGCAGGAGGTGCAAATTGGAGATCTTCAGAGGTAAACCCGCAGACACGGAAGGAAGACTGGAAAGAGAGCTTAGGACATATGAGTTTCTTGACGGTCTTTCGATTGAATACGACAGGGCTGATCATGAGGCCGCATATAATATGAAGGCCTGCGATGAAATCGATGCTGCCCTGGGAGTGACCATGTGCAAGAACCTGTTTCTCTGTAACAGGCAGAAGACAAAGTTTTATCTGCTCCTGATGCCGGGAGACAAGAAGTTCCTCACAAAGGAATTGTCCGGCCAGATCGGATCCGCAAGGCTTTCCTTTGCCGCGGCGGAGGATATGCTGCGGATACTGGATATCGAACCGGGAGCGGTAAGCGTTATGGGCATCATGAACGACAGGGAGAATGAAGCACAGCTCCTGATAGATGAAGATATCCTCAAAGCGGAATATATCGGCTGCCACCCATGCGTCTGCACGGCCAGCCTGAAAATCCGAATGGCGGATCTGGTGGAGAAATTCCTCCCTGCGACAGGACACTCGTACATGCCGGTGCGTCTTACGGGCGGTGATCCGCAGTAAAGCCGGAGGCTGAAAACGACGGATTTGTGGCAGGGGCAGAAAAAAAACACCAGATAATGTACACCCCGAAATTATTTTGAAAAACAGTGAAATTTGTGCTTGCAAATCAAAATAGAAAGGGGTAATATACAACTCACCGCTTGAGAAAACGCGGCTGTGACAAACGCCGCAGCGTATCGATTGCGGGTCGACACAAAATTTCAAAAAAATAATTTGAAAAACGGGGTGGCCAAA
>ODAI014403180.1_pt1 | contig 35758 bp, 25 predicted proteins | sample 1539321 | NCBI WGS metagenome assembly ODAI01 (sample SAMN02144231, study PRJEB22623) | gut metagenome | biome: sheep rumen | host: Ovis aries | place: New Zealand
AGGGTGCAAAGGTACAACAAAAAAATGGAATATGCAAGGGAAAATGAAAAAAATGCAAGGAATTTGGAAGAAAAAAGGAGGAAAAATCGGAAACAGGCTCGAGGACGGGCGGTGCGGCATTTGGATATGCCCGTATCAAATACGGGTGCAATAGACAAAGTGCCGGACGGACTCGAGACCAAACGTCCTCTTGCAGGGTGAGGCGCAGGATTATAGGCAAGAGGACAGCGAAGGGCTAAACCGCCTATGCCCGAGCTCGGAAAGAGGCAGAGCACGGAACAAAGCCTGAGTGACACTCGGGAAAGGGGAAGAAGTAAAAAAGAGAATATCCCAAATAATAGAGAAAAGAGAGGTGAAAACTTGTGTATGTGGAAAAAAAGCAGTACTTTTGCCGCCGTTTTTGAAAACAGGCTATTCATGAAGCGAAAAATAAAGGTATTAGTATTTCTGTTAAGTTGTGTTGTTTTACCTCTTTGCGCCCAATACGATGCGCATATAACCGGACACGTGCTTGACGAGCGAACCGGTGAACACCTTCCCTACGTCAACGTGCAACTCAAGGGAACGGACAAAGGTACCGTGACAGATGAGACCGGACACTACCTGCTCAAAGACCTTCCAATAGGCAAACAGACAGTAGTGTTCAGTTACGTCGGATATGAGACATTAGAGTTACCCGTCACATTAGTTCAAGATAAGACCATTGAGTTGAAAGCGACCATCCGCGAAGCATCACATGAGTTGAACAGCGTGGTGGTGACCGCCAATCGGTATGCTACGAAGCGTCAAGAGACGGCTTCGATAGTGAATGTCATATCGCCACGTCTCTTTGAGACGACGGCTGTATCATGTGTAGCCGATGCGCTGAATTTTCAGCCTGGACTACGTGTAGAAAACACTTGCTCCAACTGCGGAAAGACGGATTTGCGTATCAATGGCCTTCAGGGGCAGTACTCCCAGATACTGATGGACAGTCGTCCTGTCTTTTCATCGATGGCGTCCGTGTATGGGCTTGAGCAAGTGCCGGCAGCCATGATTGACCGCATTGAAGTATTGCGCGGAGGCGGGTCCGCCGTATATGGAGCGAACGCCATCGCCGGTGTAGTGAATATCATCACCAAAGAGCCGGTGCGCAACTTCGTTAACCTATCGAACACAAGCGGTATCAACGAACACAAGGGATACGACATTAACACCAATCTCAACGCATCTGTAGTAAGTGAGAACCGCAAAATTGGTGCCTATCTCTTTGCTCACCACCGAACACGTACCGCATACGACAGAGACGAAGACGGTTTTAGCGAAGTGCCCCAACTGCGCGGTACTACTGCAGGCGCACGCGCGTTCTTTAAAACAAGTGCATACAGTAAGATAACAGCCGAATATCACCACACGTCCGAATACCGACGCGGAGGCAACAACAGAGACGAAGAACCCTTTAAAGCCGATATCGCGGAACAACTACGACATAATATAGACGCAGGATCAGTAGGCTTCGACTGGTTCTCGGAAGACAACCGACACTTCGTCTCCGCCTACGGCGCCGTGCAACATATCGGCAGAGAGAGTTATTTTGGTACAAGCCATGACCCTGATGCTTACGGCAGAAGCTCTGACCTCACCGCTAACACCGGTCTGCAATACCGATTCTCCTACCCCTGCGGAAAAATGACAGGAGACCTGACGGTAGGAACAGAGTATAACTACAACGGACTAAACGACAAGATGTTAGGTTACCAACGCATCATTAATCAGCATGTGCATGTAGTGGGAGGCTATGCCCAGAACGAATGGAAGAACAAGAATTGGAGCATCTTAATTGGCGCACGAGTAGAAAAGCATAATCTGCTGCACAATGTGGTGGTGACCCCACGCGCGAACTTCCGCTATACACCAATTGAAGGGCTTGTACTACGTGCCGGATACAGCAGCGGTTATCGTGCACCACAAGCCTACGACGAAGACCTGCACGTAGCAGCTGTGGGCGGGGAAGTATCGCTGATATCCCTTGATCCGAACCTCAAACCCGAATACTCACACAGCGCTACAATGAGTATCGATTGGAATAGACATTTTGACCGTTGGGAAGTGAACCTCACCGCCGAAGGATTCTATACCTACCTGCAGGATGTGTTCTTCTTACGCGAAGATGGGCACGACGCCAAAGGGAACCTGCTGCTAACGCGTACCAATGCCGCTGGCGCCTGGGTAGGAGGAGTCAATTTCGAAGGAAAAGTAAGTTATGCGCCTTTCCTGACCGTACAAGTGGGTTATACCTACCAACAAAGTCAATACACCATAGCCCAACAATGGAGTCCGGACGTTGCACCGCAAAAACGCATGCTGCATACCCCTGACCACTATGGGTACATGCTGCTCGACGTTAAACCGGTCAAAGATTTCACCATCTCTATCAATGGCAAAGTGACCGGGTCAATGATTGTTCCGCACTTGGCTGGTTATATTCCTAAAGACGAAGAAAGCAAAACGCCTACATTCTTCGATTTTGGTATCCGCCTCGCGTACGAGATACGACTATACAAACAACATAGTTTGGAAGTGAGTGTGGGAGTAAAAAATATCTTCGACCAATTTCAACGCGACTTAGACAAAGGACCTAACAAAGACGCAAACTATATTTATGGCCCATCCACTCCACGGACCTACTTTGTAGGTTGCGCAATTAAAATTTAGTCGAAAGTCAAAAGGCGAAAGCTAAAAGTGAATCCCTATTTTTAGGTATTGCGCATTCGAATAAATAGCAGTACTTTTGCAGCATGAAACAAATAAAAAACCATATAATACTGTTTCTTTCGCTTGTAGCACTCCCTGTTACAGCCCAAGATACGCTGAACACGACCGACTTTCGTATTGAGGAAGTACAAGTAGTTCAGCGGCGCAAAGGAACGGTCAAAAGCCGCACAGACGCCTTCGACACCCAACGTATCAATAGCGAAGAGTTATGCCGTGCCGCTTGCTGTAATCTCAGCGAAGCGTTTGAGACAAGCGCATCCGTTGATGTTGCATATTCAGATGCTGCAACAGGGGCTAAACAGATACGACTATTAGGATTGAGCGGCACGTACGTTCAACTCATTCAAGAGAACACTCCTGCTGTTCGCGGCTTAGCTCAGAACTTCGGTTTAGAATATATACCGGGACCTTGGATGAGTTCCATCCAAGTTAGCAAAGGCACTTCGTCTGTAATTAATGGCTATGAAGCGACATCAGGTCAAATAAACGTAGAACTACTCAAGCCGCAAATACAGCACCCTCTGTCCATTAATCTAATGGTCAATAGCGAAACGATGGCAGAAGCCAATGTAATGGGAGGATGGCAAATTAAGAGTGAACATTTAGCAAACAAGGGAGATAAGTTATACACCGGTCTATTAGCACATTACGGACAGAACTTTATGGCTATGGATGGCAACAAAGACTCGTTCGTAGATATGCCTAAGATGCAGAATGCCAATCTCGCCAACCGTTGGTTTTTCAGACATGGTGATTATACGTTCCAAGCCTTTGTACGCGGACTATACGACCGCCGTAGAGGCGGTCAATTAGCGGACACCATTGCAAATCCTTATCTAATAAACCTGAACACGTGGCGCATAGAGGGTTTTATGAAAAATGGCTATGTATTTGACGAAGAGAGCGGTTCTTCTGTTGCCCTTATTACAGCTGTCAGTTATCACGATTTAAAGAACACATACGGGTTGCGTGATTGGAAAGCCAATCAGCTTAATGCCTATATCAACGCTATCTATCAAGGTAATTTTGAAGGGAAAGGTATCGTTGATAACGACCATAGATTAAGTGCAGGATTGAGTGTTAATATTGATAAGTACCGGGAACAACTTAATATTATTCCAGAGTCATTAGATCGTTTGGAAGTGGTGCCCGGTATTTTTGCTGAATATAGCTATAAATACGCTGAAAAACTATCTCTGGTAGCCGGAGTACGCTTAGACTACTCTACAAGATGCGGGCTCTTTGCTACACCTCGAATGAATATTCGCTATACGCCATGGGGATGGTGGACTATACGAGGCAGTGTTGGCATGGGTTATCGTTCTCCTAACGCCTTATCCGACAATGCATATATTCTGCCATCAAGCCGCAAAGTACACTTAACAACAGATATTAAGCAAGAGCGCGCCGTAAATGCAGGATTAAGTACTACATTCTATATTCCTTTAGGCAATAAAGAATTGCAACTGTCGGGGGAGTATTATTATACTCATTTCATTAATTCTGTTATTGTTGATTTAGACCAAAATCCTCATGCGGTATATATTTATAACCAATCTGATATCACAGGAGGAAAGTCTTTTGCCCATAGTGCCCAAGTAGAAGCAAGTATTGAAGTATTACGCGGGTGGACATGGACAGCTGCATTCCGTTGGACAGATATCAAGCAAACCACAAAGGATGCGGACGGTATAGCACATTTGCGGGCAAAAGCATTATCAAATCGCTTTAAGGGCATTATTACGACAAGTTATCAGACTCCACTTAAGAAGTGGCAGTTCGATGTAACGGCACAATTTAATGGCATCGGCCGCATGCCGGACGGCTTTACGGCTTATGGCGATTTACGAGGCGGCTACGGCCCTCTTAAACCACTCAGTTGGTATCCTCAGCTGATGGCACAAATAACTAAATACTGGCGGACTTGCAGTTTATACGTAGGCGCAGAGAACATGACTAACTTCCGTCAAGACCAACCCATCATTGACAGTTATAATCCATTTGGGTCTGATTTTGACGCTTCCATGGTTTGTGGTCCTACAACAGGCTGGAAAGTGTACGTCGGTTTTCGATATGACTTAGAGAAAAAAGATGATTAATATGAAACGAATTATTTTACTACTACTAACACTCTCCCTCTCATTAGGAATGATGTGGGCAAAACAGAATAAGCAGAGCGTTAAGTTCTACGTACCAATTCATTGTCAAACATGTATTGACAAAATTTATAAAACAATCGCTTTTGAAGAAGGCGTAAAGGACTTGCAATGCGACCTAAAGACGCAGACTGTAGTTGTAACCTACGATGCGAACAAGACGAATATTGAGAAATTGCAAAAAGCCTTTGCCGCCATTAATAAACCCGCTTCATTAACACCACCTTCCAATTCCGGTCAGTAGGTATTGACTATTTATCAGTCTTTCAGGAAGTATTTTTCGTAGTTTTGCAGGAAAAGATTGACAGCATCAGTTAATTCGCCGTAGTATTCTCCTCCGGAGGCATTTTTGTGACCGCCACCATTGAATATGTCATGACAGAAAGTATTAACAGGTCTGTCTCCCTGGCTACGCATAGAAAGTTTTATTTTCTTCGTACTTCCATGGGCACGTTCTTTCTCCCATTCCGCCACCTTATCCTCACGCATAAAGCAAGAATAATAGACATCTTTAATAGACAAAGGCATATTGACAATACCTTCAGCATCTCCTGTTTTAAAATTGAACCGATATAGTTCTTTACCACTTAGGTAGATAAGCGCAGTATGATAATCAGGGAAGATGCGCATTTTATTATTGAGACAATAACCGACAAGGCGCATACGACCTTCCGAATGGGAATTAAAAACCTTATTATAAGCAGCATCTTTATCTACGCCGCATGACACAAGATGACTTATTATTTCATACATCTCAGGATAATTGGAGTTGAAAGAGAAGTTACCGGTATCCGTCATCATTCCCGTATAAATACATGTTGCCAATTCTACGGGCCAGTTTTGAACGCCTAACTGATATAGCAGCCGATAGACGAGCTCTGAAGCACTCGGGCTATCCGGATAACTGATGGTCACATCTGCAAAATCGGAAGGAAAGAGATGATGGTCTATGAGAATTTTAGGACAATGTGCATCTAAGGCCATCTGTCCGAGTTGACCGATACGTTTAGGCTCATTAAAGTCGGAACAAATAACGAGGTCTGCCTGTTCAATAGCTGACTTTGCTTTCTCTACTGCATTTTCACATATCAAGATGCTGTCTGCTCCAGGAATCCAGCTAAGGAAGTTAGGAAAAGCGTTAGGCACAATGACTTGAGCGGCTTTGGTATCATGAAGCCACCAATACAGAGCCAAACTACTCCCAATAGCATCCCCATCCGGTGACATGTGAGATAAGATAACAACGCGTTTTGCAGGTTCTAATAACCTGCGAACACCTTCAACTTGCTGCTTTGTCAGTTTGTCAGAAATCATAGTATATTTTATGGTGCAAAAAAAGCGCATTAAGCGCTTTTCTTGTGGTCCCGCTTGGGCTTGAACCAAGGACCCCCTGATTATGAGTCAGGTGCTACTAACCAACTGAGCTACGGGACCCCGCGCATAGAGCGCGAATAAATTATTTCAATTTCTCGTAATAAGCATCTGCTTTATTCTTCGAAATATGTTTTTGTTCTTCGGTAAGGTCAGGGATAACGAGTTTTGCACCTTGCGGGATATAGTTCGGTGACTTCAGCGTTTTCTTGTTAGCCTCGTAGATGAATACCCAGCAATAGGTATTGCCGTAGTATTTACGCGAGATAGCGCTGAGTGTCATACCTTCGGGAGCAGTAATCATGTTGTTTGCATCGCGCTCTGCCATAGCTTGCTGTTGTGCCTGCGCTGCAAGTGCATCACGGTCATCGTTACGACGTTTGACAGCTCCGAAATCATCGCATTGCATAATTCGTATGTCTGCACGTCTGTTAGGTGTGTAAGCTCCGGTAGAACGTCCTCCGTGTATTGCTCCACCACCTGAATATGTGATACGGCTCGGATCGATATTATGCTCTTCCACCAGTTCATCTCTGATGTTTTGCGCACGAGCAACGCCAAGGTTCGAGTTATGTTCTTCTGTACCGGTATTATCCGCATAACCGATAATTTCCGCACAGAGTGTAGAATCCCACTTCATCTGACTTGCCAGTTGTTGAACAACCACGAGTGCAGCATCATTGAGACTATTCGAGTTGTGATCGAAATAAACATAAACGAAGTTATCGTTAACAACTTGTACCGTATTTGTTGCCACAGCAGTTGTGCTAATATAGAGAGTATCTACGTGAGAGAGGACGAGTGTATCTTTCTGTCTTAATTCACTAAGTTCATTATATTTGCTTGCAGCATCATACGAAGCGATATTCTTCACGTGAGTTTTCTTTCTTGACACAAGTTTGAATCGCAGATTGAGCGATACATCAATGATACCATCGTTGTTTTTGGAGGCAGGTGTAGAAGCACCGCGTCCGTCAATAACATCTTTGATATAATAGGAGTAAGTACCTTTAACGCCTAATGAGGTTACTCGACCGAGATTAAAGTCAAAGAGCACACCAGCTTGTACGAACGGATAAGCAGAACTGAATTTACTGTCGGACATCGGCTCATATGAAGCGGTATGGTTCTTATATTCATCTGGATAATACTTACTATTCTTGAACCATCCGGCACCACCTCCAAGTAAGAGGTCGAGTCCAAAGATTTTCTTTTTAGCTTTAGGATAGCAAGCCGCCATAAGGTCAAAAGCCAAGTAAGCTTGCGCACGCGCCATCATACCATCCAGGAGGACAGCAGCATGTTGGTCATCGTTTTTACCAGTCACTTTGTACCAGTCATAGAAGCCACCGATACCAAGTGTCCACATGGGTGTAAAGTTATATTCCAAAGCTAATCCGGCAGCCGGAAGCCAAACAGGGTGTTTCATTTCGCTACCAAAGTCACCATCGAAAGAGTTAAATCCTCCATCAAGAGCTATAGTCCAATGCGCAAATTCAGGCGCGATACCATTTGCATTTTCCTCTGTTTTCCATGGGTGGGCACCCTTAGGTCCATCATACTTAGCCGCAAACATCGAGAGCGTGCAGAGCATTAAACCACAAGCAAAGAGTACTTTTTTATTCATATGCTAAAGGGTTGATTTCAGTTCTTATTCACATTTGAGCTGCAAAAGTACAACTTTTTTTTAATATACCAAAGTTTTTTGGTAAAAAAAAACGCATTTCCTTATTTTTTCTTACGATTTGCTATTTATTACACAAAAATATTGCTCATATGCAGGAAAAAGTATAACTTTGCAGCATATAAGAGAAAATATATATATTGATATGGATGTATTAGACAGAATGTTAGTTCGTGCCCAGTCGAATCCCCAGCGAATCGTGTTACCTGAGGGAGACGAGCCACGTACGATTGAAGCCGCTGAGATTTTACTTAGAGACAAAGTAGTTAACCTTATTTTGATTGGCAATCCCCAAACAATTGCTCAATTGGCAGAAGAGAAAGGCTTAAAGCATATTCATGAAGCACGTATTATTGATCCATTAAACAACCCAGACTTAGAAAAATATGCCCGTTTACTCTGCGAGCTCCGCAAGGCCAAAGGAATGACGATTGAAGATGCTCGTAAAAAAGCACAAGATCCTCTGTATTTAGGTTGTTTGATGATTAAGAATGGTGATGCAGACGGTGAAGTAGCCGGTGCCCGCGGCACGACAGCAGACACAATTCGTCCTGCATTCCAGATACTGAAGACCCGTCCCGGCGTAAGTATAGTAAGCGGTGCCTTTTTGATGCTCACTCCTGCCAAGCAATTAGGAGAGAACGGAGTTTTGTTGTTTGCCGATTGTGCAGTTAATCCATGTCCCAATGCTGAAGAATTAGCCCAAATAGCCATTTCGACAGCCGAGACAGCACGCTCGCTTGTAGGTATAGAGCCACGTGTAGCGATGCTTTCTTTCTCGACGAAGGGGAGTGCAAAGCATGAACTGATAGACAAGGTAACTGAAGCTACCAACTTGGTGCACGAGTTAGATCCTGAATTAGAGGTCGATGGTGAATTGCAGGCTGATGCAGCATTGATTGCGAGTGTAGCAGAGAAGAAAGCGCCGGGCTCATCTGTTGCCGGAAAGGCTAATGTGCTGGTATTCCCGGATTTACAGGCAGGCAATATCGGTTACAAGTTAGTGGAGCGTTTCTCCGGTGCCGACGCTATCGGACCTATTTTGCAGGGCATAGCCGCTCCTGTGAACGACTTAAGTCGCGGATGTAAGGTTCAAGACATAGTACAAATGGTGATTATTACCGCTAATCAAGCGATGAAGTAGTATTTGAATCATTCCTGAGTTAGCTTATAATAGTGCAGTAAAAATAAATAAATAACAGCATAATATCATGAAAATTTTAGTATTAAATTGCGGCTCATCTTCGATTAAGTATGCGCTGTACGACATGAGTGATCAAACCCTTTTGGCAGCCGGTGGCGCAGAGCGCGTCGGATTGGAAGGATCGTTTGTAAAAATCAAGTATCCCGGTGAGAAGCGCAATGTAATGCATGACATCCCCGAGCATACAGAAGGAGTGAAATTTATCTTCTCTCTGCTTACAGATCCAGAGAACGGAGTTCTTAAATCTCTGAGTGAGATAGATGCTGTAGGCCACCGTTTAGTTCATGGTGGAGAAAAATTCACGGAATCCGTAGTTATTAACGGCCGTGTTATTCGCGCTTTTGAGGCCGTTAGCGATTTAGCTCCGCTTCATAATCCTGCCAACTTAAAGGGTATCCGCGCAGTACAAGAACTGATGCCCGGTTTACCTCAAGTAGGAGTATTCGACACCGCATTCCATCAAACGATGCCGGCTTACGCATATATGTATGCGATACCTCATGAGATGTACGATCGTTATGGTGTTCGTCGCTACGGTTTCCACGGAACGAGTCACCGCTATGTGAGCCAACGTGTTTGCGAGTTTTTAGGAGTAGATATCAATAAAGTTAAGATTATCTCTTGCCACATTGGTAACGGTGCTTCGATTGCTGCAATTAAGAGAGGAAAATGCATTGACACGACAATGGGTCTGACACCTCTTGAGGGCTTGATGATGGGAACCCGTTCCGGTGATATTGACGGTGGTGCCATTACGTATCTGCAGAAGAAACTTAATCTCAGCCCGGATGAGATGTCCGACTTCCTCAACAAAAAATGCGGTATGGCAGGTGTAACAGGTATTTCATCGGATATGCGCGAGATAGAAGCCGCTTGTGCGGAAGGCAACAGACAAGCCCAATTAGGTCTTGACATGTACAACTACCGCATCAAGAAATATATCGGTGCATATGCCGCAGCGATGAACGGTTTGGATATCATTGTATTCACCGCTGGTGTAGGCGAGAACCAAGCGGGAGTTCGTTCCGACTCACTGAAAGGAATGGGTTGGATGGGCATCCAAATAGATGAGGAGCTGAACGCTCGAACTCGCGGCGAAGAGATAGTCATCTCCACACCAGAGAGTAAAGTTAAAGTCGTAGTCATTCCGACTGACGAAGAACTGATGATTGCAAGAGACACCTTAGCACTTATTCAATGAAACCAATAATCTATCAACTCTTTCCCCGTACGTTCACGAACTATAACGAGACGCGGAAACCCAATGGCACCAAAGAAGAAAACGGTTGCGGAAAGTTTGCGGAAATAACTCCAAAGGCACTCAAAGCGATATACAACTTAGGTGCCACCCATGTATGGTACACAGGTGTAATCCGCCATGCTACAGCGGAGAACAACACGCCATCTATCGTTAAAGGTAAAGCCGGCAGTCCATATGCTATTACCGATTATTTTGATGTGGACCCGGACTTGGCGACAGAAGAAAATAAACGCATGGAAGAGTTTGAGGCACTTGTTCGCCGTACGCATAAGCAAGGGTTGAAAGTGATTATTGATTTTGTTCCAAACCACGTAGCCCGCGAATATAAGTCCTCCTGCAAACCAAAGGGTATAAGTGATTTAGGGGAAGATGATCATCCCGAATGGGCATTTTCTCCACTAAATAACTTTTACTATCTACCGGGGGAAAGATTTGAACCGACATTTGATATAGGTGACTATAATGAGTTTCCTGCAAAAGTAACAGGCAACGACTGTTTCACTTCCCACCCGAGTCGCGATGATTGGTATGAGACCATAAAACTCAACTATGGTGTGTTCTATCAAGGAGGAGGAGAAAAACAATTCACCCCGGTGCCTTCTACCTGGTTTAAGATGAAAGATATTCTTAACTTCTGGGCTCAAAAAGGTATTGATGCGTTCCGCGTAGATATGGCAGAGATGGTTCCTATCGAATTCTGGCAATGGGTTATTCCGTTCACTCGAAATCGCTTTCCTGAGATTGAATTTATCGGCGAAGTATATAATCCGTTAGCCTATCGCGATTTTATCAACGCAGGTTTCAATTACTTGTATGACAAAGTCGGCATGTACGATTACCTTCGCGGAGTCACGACGAAGGCATGGGCTGCAGAAGGTATCACGCGCCACTGGCAGACCGTAGATGACATACAAGATCATATGCTATATTTTCTGGAGAACCACGACGAGCAACGTATCGCCAGCGGCTTTTTCTGCGGCAGAGGCAGTAATGCGGAGCCGGCAATGATAGTTGCTGCTACACTCGGCCGTAATCCTGTACTTATTTGGGCAGGACAAGAAGTTGGCGAAAAAGGCATGGATGTCGAAGGTTTCTCAGGAATGGACGGACGAACTACAATCTTTGATTATTGGGGAGTGAAGGCACTTCAGGCTTGGACGAATAATGGCCTGTTTGACGGAGGCAAACTAAACAGTGAACAGAAAGAACTACGTACATTCTATCAGCGTTTGCTGACTATTGCGCGTGAACATAGCGCAATTCATTCCGGCTTAATGTACGACCTGGAATATGCTCAAGGAGAAGGTTTTGACAGACACGAACAATATGCATATTTACGTAAATCAGATGCTGAGCTGCTCCTGATTGTAGTCAACTTTGATGACAAAGAGAAAGAAATTAAGGTTAATATACCCGATGATGCTTTCCGCTATCTTCAACAAGACCCTCTCCCACAAGCAAAAGCAGAGAACCTATTGACGGGGAAGCTTTTAACGTCTATCTCTCCCAAAGGCAAGGATATCAAACAGATAACTTTTGTCCCTAATCAACCTATAACTATCATATTACCCGCATGGAAAGGCGCTATATATCGGATTACTTCCGTTTGATACGATGGCAAAATCTGTTCTTTCTCTCCTTCTTGATGTGGGTATTAGAGAAAGAGGTTTGCGCGGAGATACTGTATGCTAATGGTTTTTACGAGGTACTCCCTTGGTGGTATCAGATGCTGCTTATCGGAGGAGCCGTATGTATCGCAGCAGGCGGGTATATCATCAATGACTATTTCGATATCAAGATAGATCGTATCAATCGCGCAGATCGTTTGATTATCACACAAACGGTCAGCAAAGAGGAGGCAATATGGGCATATCGTATTATCACCTGTATTGGTGTGTTGCTTGGTTTAGCGGCATCGTGGTTTGTGCGTAGTTGGGCATTAGCCGTTATTTTTATTTTAGTACCTGGCCTGCTTTGGTTCTACTCTTCCGCTTATAAACGGCAATTTATATTAGGAAATCTGATTGTTGCCCTCGCATCGGCATTACCTCCCCTACTATTAGCATTGGCTAATATAGGTTGGTTAAATTTCCATTTCGCTATCATTATTTCTTACCTGGAGTTCAGCAAAGACATCATCTACTGGATGAGCGGATTTTCATTATTTGCCTTTCTACTGACTTGGATAAGAGAGATTATAAAGGACTTACAAGACCAAGCAGGTGATCGCGAGTTAGAATGTCACACCCTACCAATCGTATTAGGCGAACTATGGACAAAGATTATTCTGACAATATTGATTGCTGTTGCAGGAGGATTAGTGGCATATTTCGGGCTGCTTCTTCGAAATTATGTCAGTTACCCTTATTTGCTACCTACAACGGTACTCGTTCTTTTGATATGCGAATTATATCTGCTATGGACATCTCAAATACCTGCCGATTATCGCAGAGCGCAGTTATTAATGAAAATAATCATGTTAGCCGGTACTTTATATGCCTTCTTCCTTAATCTGTAAGTACGATATAATCTTAGGTTCCAAATCTCCTCGCAGACGAGAATTATTAGCCGGATTAGATATCCCTTTTCGCGTAGTGGATATTGCTGCAGACGAATCATACCCTAATGATTTAGTCAGCGGAGATATACCTATATATATATCGCGCGCGAAAGCTACGGCTTACACCGCGCTTTTGACAGATGGCGAACTCCTTATCACAGCCGATACGATTGTTTGGTCAAGGGGGAAGATGTTAGGCAAACCAACAAACGAGCAGGAAGCGTACGAAATGTTACGCCAGTTATCAGGTCATACCCATCAAGTGTTCACCGGAGTCACATTGACAAAGAAATCAAATGGAGATATTCAGATGGACTCGTTTGTGGACAAGACTGATGTGACTTTTGATTCGCTAAGCGAAGATGAGATTCGGTATTATGTTGATAGATATAAGCCTTTAGATAAAGCCGGAGGTTACGGCATACAAGAATATATCGGCTTTATTGGAGTAAGCCATCTGTCCGGATCATATTTCAACGTAATGGGATTCCCCATAGAAAGGGTTTACGGGAAACTCAGAAAGTACATCCTTTATGAACACTAATTGCAATGCTTGATGATATAGTAGGGAATATCCAGTTTCTGGACTTCCTTCTCATATTGTCGAAACAGTTGAAGTCTTATATCCGGATTCTCTCTCACAGGATCCGGTTTCCATTCTATATCAGGATAAGTGAGCAGATAGGTATCCATCGGATATTCCCGTATCGCCTCCTCAAGCCACTGAGGGCAAGCGCCATACTTGTGCTCAAACCACACTTTTGTTATGATTAACTCCGTATCAAAGAAAAGAATAGTATCGCTATTTTTAAGTCGTGCATGGAAGGTCCGTAGTTCGTCAATCTGATGCTTCGCGATAGCAACGACATCTTCATAAGTATACGGTCTGTTCAGTAGTTCCATATACGTACGGGCATATTCTGGAATTAATAAACCTTTATATCGATTGGCGAGATAAACCGCAAGGGTAGATTTACCCGTTGATTCCGGACCTATGATTCCAATACTAATCATTCTTCGTTCACCATTTAGCGTGTCAGCATCAGCTTGATATTGATACCTACGTTATCTGCTTTAACAGGATACGAAGAAGAGATAAGCGGCATCGTTCCTTGATGGTCATAGAAGAGCTGTATATTAATCTTCTGCGAGAGCACGTAGTCCGCGGCTATCTTAAGCGTAAAGACTTTATTGCCGGATGAAGCCTGCGTTATACCCTCTTCTACCTTTCGCAAGAGGGTCATGATATTCTTATAACCGATGTCAACAGATAGTTTAAGATCGTTTGATACTTTTTTCTGTACACCGGACTTGTTCTTGGAAACAAAGTTAAGATTCTTCACCGTATATCCACCTCCGATAATAAATTCATCCGTGTGCCCTTCAGAAAGTTGGACAGAGGTTACATTGAGTGCAAGATTACGTTGTTTGCGATACTCAAACTTCAAAGACAAAGAGTTTTTCATCGCGAGATTGAGTCCAATAAGCGGAGAGAAAGATTCTGTAATGCTAACCGACGAGATATCGTAAGCAGACGAAGGTACCGGAGAATCAGTAGTAACATCACGCACAAAACCAATCATCTTATTATCCCCATCTGCAGGAACCCATGTAGAGAAAGAGGAGTACGAGCCGATTGAATATTTACACGTATAAGCATGCGTCAGCGAAACGGAACGGAAGTGGTCTCTCATCCAAGGTAATTTACCAAGCCCGTCGTATGTAACACTCCAGTTAGGCAGGATGTTAAGAATACCAAGGAACGGATTGAGTGACACTTTGTCGGCACTTCGACCTGTATAAGCCGCTAGAAAAGCAGGAACAAGCACATCTGCGGATGTCGAAGATACACGCCCGTTCTTAGGATCATAATTGCCATCCTTAGAATATATTTTACCTTGCATAAAGCCCGTGGTAGGATAACGTATACCATCATATTGGGCTTGAACGCGGGACTGAAGCACTCCTCTATTTTGGATGAAACGATCGAATGTCTCATTAGCAAAGTTCTCCTCCTGAGAACCCACACGAGAGAACATAGTTCCAATAGCAACGGAAGTAATATTAAATGAACCTGTCAGATTTTCCTGCAAACGGTCGTATGAGTATATAATAGAAGTAGAGTTTGCATAATAGCGCTTTCCAGATAGTTGAATCTTCAACCCCGGCAACGGCTCTAAATTCACTTTAATATCGATATCTTCTGTCATCGCACGAGTTGCGGGCTGAACCACCATGGTGTCTCCGCTGAGCCAATTATTGGCCTTTGCACGTTCCATAAAGTCCGAAGGAATAAAACCGAAAGCGAAGTTCCATCCCGGGGCATAGAGACCATCTTGCTTTGTCTGTCCGAAGAATCCGATTTGCGGGTTGAAACCGGGAACAGTCATTGAATTCGTTCTACGATATGTAACTTGCACACGGCGTATCATGGTTCCGAGATACGCAAACATGTCACGCGTTACTTGTGCTGGAGTAGCGGTGTTCGGGTCTTTAGTCGTAACTGTAATCGTCAGGGCAGGACAATCCGCTTTAGGAGTAAGTGATATCTTATTTTGATCTATTGCCTTAAACGCTATCAGCACTCGGTGACCTGCGGAGTCTGCTGCAGTAATATTGAGTTGGTCAGAACCGAGTCTATGCACAATTTCTTGCGCCACACCCTTTTCTGCAACGATAGTCTGTGTGTATGTCTTCGGGCGGAAAGAACGGCCTCGACGATTGCTGGTATATTTTTGGGTCATCTGCTTCCAATATTTCGATTTGCCATACAAGGTCTCGAAATTTATACCTCCATCAATCTGCCACGATTGCACAGAAGATATTGTATTTCCCAAGTTTTGTTCCGACTTAGTCGAAGCTGTTCGCGCCCAACTGTAATTCGCATTGTAGGAAGCGGTAGCATTTAACGCCTCCACATACGGAATCCGGTTGAATGGCACATTCCAGGATGCCGTAAATACTTGTTGATAGGTATATGGAGCACCCCACTTGGCCAAACTGCGTTGGATGGTATCTTTCCATGCCTCGTAATAATTGTTCGTAAAATGATACTCATCAATTATCTCTTTAGTAAACGTACCTTCATCCACAGTGGAATTCATCGCGGTTTGGAAGGTAAACTTCATATTCTTTGTCAAATCATACTTGAAGTCAAAATTACGATCCCAAGTAAAGTCCTTCGAATAAGTCAAGTCCATTGGAGACGATGCATCAGTATTAAAGTCACGTAACTTCATGTGAGAGAACGTACGATGCATATTGGTATTGAAACCCCATGACTGTGGAAGATAATATATGTTCAGTTCACTAATAAGTTTTACTTTCTTCACTTTCTCCGAATTCTTAAAAGGCTCCCATGGCTTAGGGTTGAAGGAATACGAATAGTTGAACGAGCCTTTATGGTCTGTTGTCACATTCTTCTCCATATCGGGTGAATGCTCATTCTGCTTGTTGTAAGAAGCAGAAATAGAGAAGTTAGCAGGGTCGTAGAACATATCACGTTTCTTCGATTTAACATTCACTTTAAGATTTGTCACGGAGAAATTAGTGGACTGCATAACGGTGTTGGACATTTGTTTGATAGAATCGCGCTCATGCTTGGTATCATAAGTATCGAGCGACTCCTGCAGTTTTATATCCGTGTCAAATGGGTTGTAGTCCGGTGTAGAAGTATTCGTAGAATATGCAACATATACAGGAATCTGCAGTTTCGCCTTTTCCGGGAAAAGTCGGCCTACTTCCATTGCGGCTGAAACAGAGAGTTGGTAGTTATTCTCCATATTGCGGTCTAAAACATTAGACTCTATACTTCCGTACCCTGCCGTTTCAAGTTGTCCTGCCACATTAAGTTGAGCAATATCACTAATAGCGAGAGACGCATTAGCCATTGCCGCCACACCGCCCTGCTCGTTAAACTCACTGAGGCGCATCTCGTTTACCCAAACTTCACCGCTTGTCATCTCAACACCGTTATTGCGGATACCTATCATTATACACTCCACCTCTTGTAAGGTCGGGTTACCGCGTACCGTAATACGGTTTTGAGGATGACCGTTCGCTTCGTCGTAAATGATATATGGAATATTATTACCCACATTGGTATTACCTGCACGTTTTGCCTTATTACGCTCTGTCTTAGCATCTGTGAGAGCCTTAAACGGGAAGTCGAAGAAGTTGGCGTTTGGCCATACTTTATAACGGTCGTTTTCGTTATCGTTATTATAGATACCAGGCTCTGTGAGCGTCAGAGGAATTTCGTACTCATAATAGTTATTTTTCAAGTCTGTTCCAAGTCGGACAAAGCAGGACAAGTCACCATTATGCAGATTAGGCTCTTCTGTCATTGCTTCTGCATGTACAAACATCTGGAAGCGTTTGTAATTACGCATGTCGTATGTCGTATTCTTATAGACTGCACGAGCATCTTTCGGAGACAGATTATGTACTCTCAGCACCATCGCTTGCTCATTAAGCGGCACAAGTTGTGCTTGTCCAGGGTCTGTCTGACGAGATACACCCGGAGGTAAAATATAGTTAACTGGAGTCTTATTTGAGTTTTCCTCAATATTAACAGCTTCAACATCCAGCGAAGCACCCGTATTAACTGTAGCGCCAATAGGAGCCAAGTCTTTATTATAAGCTCGCCATTCGCCACGTACAAGGTCTAAGGTGGCAAAACGCAAATGGGTCTCATGCTGACAATTGGTCATATATAGGCGCATGAAGCGGATTGACTTGAAGTTACGGATATTTCCTACCGTTTGCATAGATGAACTATCCCCACGGAGTGGTATCTTGAACTGATACCAATTCACATCCACTTTCTCGCCATTGCGGAGAGTCACATGTGCCACTTTCTTCTCGGAAATATGCTGTTTGCCCACTTGCATCATATCCGGACGGATAATAACTTTATACTGATAGTAACGCTCAACCTCATTGAGAGTATTATCGTTATTGATATCTTCTATATCTGGAGAAAGGGTTGACGCAGTTCCATAGGACTCGTTCTGATTTTCAGAATCAGGTGAGTTGCCTTCGGTATTATTAAACTGCTTATAACGATCAAGGATTGATACGCCTTGTTCATCATAATCGCTTCCTCGGTAATAATGATACTTATCTCCGGACGGGTCATTAAATGGTGAGAACGGGTTACTCTCCCACTGGCGACGAACATCTTGGTTGGTCACCTTATCCCGCATAGCGTTCACAAAGTCGCGGTACGGATACACTCCTTTGTAAGAGAACTGCAACTCCTGTTCTGTAGAAAGTCCGTTCAATCCGACATCCTGACGAACACGTGCACCTGCTTCATTAGAAAACGCAACTGTTGTTGAAGTGGTACGAGGAACAAGTCCCCACGTAGTCGAATCTACACGGTTAAGGTCATTATCGCTCACCGGCAGACCGTGTTCAAAAGACTTCTTGCCATCACGAAGTATATCTTCGCTTATATCACCAAGGTTAATATATAATTCGCCGTCATAGCCGTCAGGATTGGTAAGCGCCGGATCCATCAGCCAGAACTCAATATACTCGATGTTGGACTTCTCAAAGTCCGTGTTATCAAGTTTGCGCATAATACCACCCCACCTGTCTTGAGGGTTAGTAAGCTTACCGTCGGAGTTAAACTCGGATGCGGAGATGTTATACGGACCACGTTGATCAGGATAGAAAGAGAGGTTTAGCAACGTCAGTCTCACATCCTCATTAGATGCGGCTTGACCTTTCGTCGGATAAATCTCATCTTGGAGCACAATACGAGTACGGTGATCACTCAATGCATTTAAGTCGTCTTTAATATGCGCCGGAGTATTGGCCTGTGGGTATCCGAAAATAGGATCTACATGATACCAGTTTATAAGCGCACGGTTGCGGTTGTAACGGATATCGTTGGTCAGTTTGGCGTCATCAGTATTGAACTGCTTGGTTGAGGATGGGTTATAAGGCGTAGAAGCTAAGAACCACGTGCTCGGATAATGCACATCAATATTGGTTTTGGTGGACTCAAAGTAATCTATGTAAGCCGTTCCGGCGGCACCGACATCTCGTGTATGCCCAGGAATGAGATGAGCAAACTCCGCATTTATTTGGAATGTGGAAGGAGCGGTCGCATTTATCCAAGGGATTTTATCTATCGCATTGGTGAGCCACGGCAATTCCGTCTTCCATGAAGCATTCAGTCCCCAAATAGTATTGGCTAACGGCTCACTACCCGTATTAACTTTGGTCGTCAACGGCTTTTCGCGCAAGTGCATAATCGTTCCACCTACTACAAAGTCCTTGCTAAACTCATACTCCAAATGGGCGCCAAACAAACTTTTGCGCTGTAGAGAGAAAGTGGATTGGTTCTCCAACTTGCATTGAACTGCGGTACCGGACTCCAATATAGACTCATTTAGGATAGTGACTGTTCCCATCGCATAATCCACCGTGTAATCCACGTTCTCTATCAGCGTGGCACCGCCGGCGGTAACGGTCACACTCCCGCGAGGAACATTCATGGCACCCAGACTGATTTGGCTGCCGCTGGTGCCTTTGTACTTTCCTTTGAGGGTAAATTTATTCTTCTCTGTCAACTCTTGGGCAAGAACAAGAGTGGAATCATAGAGCTCTTGGAAAATATATCGGTCTGCAAGCGCATCATCCTTAATCTGCGAACGGAGATAACTGCCGAAAGGCTCCAGAACAGGGAATATCACACGACCTGTTCCTGAAATAACAGTATAACCTTCTAAATAGTCAAAGTGACCATCCGGGGCTGGATTATTACGTGAGTCCAAACGGTCCAATTGCAGTACACGCAGTAGTTGTTTACCTTTGATTACTGACTCTGGCAAATACTGGAGGTCTGTGCCAAGCGAGTCATTACGATAGTTTATATAGAACTCAAATTTCTCATTCGTCAGCGATGATGCTCCCAAGGAATAGACATTCTTCATCATCAAATCCCACGTACCGTACTTATCGTTCGGGCGGGAAGAGTTAAACGCATGAGGTGCGTTGATAGAAGACTTCAGCATCTTGAGCATTAGGGCATTGGGCGCTTTGAGTTCGTCGCTGGCGTCTGTAGAAAACTCACCTACTTGATACACTTGCCCGCCATATGTAAACTCGTATGCCACTGCAAGCACCTCGTCCTGGTTAAGAGCGGACTTAAGCGAGATAAAACCAAGAGAACTATTGAGAGTATATTCACTCGGCGAAAGTAATCGGGCTGACTCTATCTTCTCATACTCATCCCCACTCTCCATACTCGTTCCTGACTGAAGGACCGAACTGACTTGCTGGATATCACGTACCCCGGGAAGAACTTTAACATTATCATACAGGGAGTTGGCTGTATTGCTTGGTACTTGACCATTGGGAACCCAGGACGAGTTATAGATATGCTTCTGAACTTCACCTAAGTCCACAAACGCAATTATATTGCGGGCTTGATCGTAAGTGCCGCGTTTATTGGTTACCCACACTTCAATCTTATTAATCGTCACACCGCTGGCGATATAAGGTAGCGTGGACATCGCCTGCTCAAACTTATCCCGGAAAAAATAGCCCAGGAAGAAGTGCCTGTTCTCATCGTATTTATCAGCATTTATTTCGAACTTGGTCATTTGAGCGCCACCTTGACTATTCACCGTCTGTGACTCCGAGTTCTGCTGTGAAATCAATCCTTGAATCTTCAGCTTACCGAATTTTAGAGTCGTCTTAAAACCAAACAACGCTTGGGTTCCACGAATCAGAGAAGAATTTAAATCCATAGAAACGTTTCCCGCTTCAATAGATTGAATAATATCATCTTCTTGACCTTTGTACGACAATTTGAGGTTCTGCTGGTCAAAGGAGAAACTGGCCTCTGTGTTATAATTGAGGGTAAAATTCAATCGGTCGCCCACCTTACCGTTCACGTTGACTTGTATCTTCTCATCGAAGTCGAAGATATTGTTGTTTCTCGCTTTAAGGGTAAGACTGGGGTTGTCGATATACTGGTGCTTGAAGCCGAAGAGAAGTTCCGCACTTCCTTGCAGTTTCAGTTGTACGCCGCCGGGACCGAACACTTTATCTGCCGGACCGATATTGAACTTCATATCCGTAATATCGAACTTCTTCTCGTTGTTATGCTCTACTTCGCTTATTTTCTGTTGCCAGTAGCGGTGCATCAACTCTCGCTCGGAGTAGTCTTTATACTCCTGTTCATTGAGCAAATATGGTGTAGATATATCGGTATCGCCAATTTTTGTATGGACTACATAACCGTTCGTAAGCGGATCATACACAACCTCTGTTTTGACATCGCCCAATTTATCTCCGCTCAAAGGATTCATGATTGCTGAGTCTTGAGGAGCTGTCAATTCTGTCGCATCGGTATAGGTCACATCACTACTTGCCGCTCGGATAGAGTCTTGACGTGCCTTCTCTCTCTCTTCCGCCATGCGACGGTCGTTACGAGCCGACGGAATAAGAGGCGGACGACTTTGAGCCACCAACAGCGTTGGCAGCAACAACAAAACTGATATGACTAATCGTTTAATTTTCAAATCGCTTGCAACTAATTGCTTTCGACTTTCTGCTAACTACAGCATCTTCAACGCTTCGCGGATAACACCTTCTACTTTCAGGGTCGGAGCGTTCTTCAGTATCTTATCAACCGCTTTGCCGCTCGCCGCACTCGCAAAACCAAGCATTATGAGGGCACTTACCGCTTCGTTCTTGATCGGGTTCTCTTCTACCGCGAACAACACGTCACTCGGCACAGCATTTCCCTCTGAGGAGACTTCGCCGCCTAAATCTATCTTAAGCACTTTATCCTTGAGATCAACTATAATACGTTGCGCCGTCTTGGGACCTAAACCTTTAATCTGAGACAGAGCACGGGCATTGCCGGTCGCTATAATCTGACGTATCTCTCCGGCTGTATAAGCCGACATTATCATACGGGCGGTATTGGCGCCTATGCCGCTCACTGTCATCAGCATTACGAATAACTCACGCTCGCCATGAGTAAAGAAACCGTATAAATCATGCGTATCTTCGCGAATAATTTCGTTCACATATAGTTTTACAGACTCGCTGTTTACTGTAGCGTCGTCCTCCTTTCCCGCCAATGCCGAATAGGTCGGAAGCGCAATATTAATCTCATAACCTACGCCGGCTGCTTCTATTACTGCATAAGTCGGATTAAGCTCCGTCAGTTTTCCTTTAATGTAATCTATCATAATCAGGTCGTTTTTCGCATGCGCACAGCGCGAGTTACGCACACTACGCGCAAATTAAGCCCGCAAAAGTACTACAAATATTGCACATACGCAAATTTTTCTTACTAAATTCGCCCTTTCGAATAAATTTTGCATTTTTATTTGTGCATTTTGGGAAATTATTGTATCTTCGCGCTCTCAACTGACAAAATGAATCCTAACACACAATAACCAATTATGAAACACAATTATCCCAAAGGCATTAGCGTGGCTGTCTTAACGGCTATTTATCTGCTCGCAGCACTTGCGGGCATCCTTCTATTCCGCCATCTCACTTCTGACGAAATACTTCTTAATCCTATCGCAGCTTTATTCTGCGCAGATGTACTCGCTACGATTATCGTCTGGCTCTTCGGATTGATATTCGAAAACGTCTCCGTTTACGACCCGTATTGGAGTGTCTTCCCGCCGGTCGCCTTCCTTATTTGGGCGTTTTACATGCAAATTTGGTCAATTCCCGTCATTCTGCTACTGATTGCCGCGTTCTATTGGGGGTGGAGGCTCACCAGAAACTGGGTTATTACGTTCAAGGGAATGGCATATGAGGACTGGCGCTATACTAAGTATAGAAGTCAGAAACCTATACTCTTCCATTTGATTAACTTCTTTGGACTTAATATGGTACCGACTTTAGTCGTTTTTGGCGCCATGTTACCCGGCTTGATGCTCTTCGATGCCTATGCCTCTGCAAATATATTTACTTGGGTCGGATTCATCGTCTGCATCGCATCTGCCACGATACAGCTGATTGCCGACAAACAGATTCACGATTTTAGAGAACAGCATCCCGGAGAATGTTGTAATGTTGGTCTTTGGAAACACGGAAGGCATCCTAATTATTTCGGAGAAATACAATTCTGGTGGGGCATATGGATTATTTACGCATCTGTTTACGGCTGTGATTGGTTCATTTGCGGACCGATTGCCATGACGGCGCTCTTCCTTTGTATTAGTATTCCGCTTATGGAGCAACGCCAATTAGCCAATAAACCGGGATACGCAGAATACAGAGCACACACCCGCATCCTCATCTAACCCCTCACCTCTCACCCTTTAAACTTTCAGCTTTTAAACTTTCAGCCTTTAAACTCTAATCTCTCACCCTTTAATCTTTCACCCCTTAAACTCTAATCTCTCACCCTTTAATCTTTCACCCTTTAAACTTTCAGCCTTTAAACTCTAATCTCTCACCCTTTAATCTTTCACCCTTTAAACTCTAATCTCTCACCCTTTAATCATTCAGCCTTTAAACTCTAATCTCTCACCCTTTAATCTTTCACCCTTTTTCCCGAAGGTCGCCCGAAGGTCACCCGAAGGTCGCCCGAAGGTCGACCGTAAGTCGGCCGTATGTAAAATGAAGGTTAACCGGAAGTCAAACGGGACCATAGCGGGCTTATAAAATACTTCCTCCGACCTTTCACCACCCTTTCCGAATGAGGTCTTTTACACCCAAAAAGCCGTCCTTACATCCAAACGAATTCAACAGTCACTTTATTCATCTAACACCGTGTGTTACGTCCGTATGCGAACCGACTTTTTGACGTGAATGCTCAAGCTTCATTATACTACGTAGTTCTTCAACATGTCCGCAGCAAGTACAGCGATATTTATCGACTTTAGGTGTAAGAGAATATTCGACTTCGAAATCATCGTATTTCGTCGTCGTTTGAGTATGAGTCTTTTTATCAACAATATATTTCTGTATCGCATATGGTTCATGTACTGTGCGTTCTGTCCAAGTATGTCCGGTAACAACTGTATTGGAATCAGTAGCGCGAGTTTCTCCCTCGTGGAAGGTACTGGAGCTTCCATATTCTGTGGTCAAGAATTTCATAGTCCCCATACGGCGGCAATGTTGGCAACGAACGTGAGGTTTCTTGCATAACTCACGGGTTGAACGCCATATCGCAATAAGACATACAATCATTATGATAGGCAGAACAAAGGACCAACAACCCCATACAACCATCAATACCAACCAACAAAACATAGAAAAGAGCCCTATTAAAACAAAAAGTATCTTAACAACAATATCAGGTAAATGATAAAACAAATATCGGCATAGATACAGACTTGCATGGAGAAGATACATCGGCAATGTTGCTGTCATAAATATCCATATACAGCCAAAAAAGAGAAAAATAAAAGTTAACACAACACGGCCTATTGGTGCAGGATTATCGTCAGAGAAATGCGCTTCACTATAGTTACGCTCGTTACCTCGTCCATAAACGCCATAAATTGAAGACTCAATTATTCGAGCAACAAAGTCAAAATCAATTATATAAGGAGCTGGCAGATACAATAATCCTGACCAATTTTCAGGAACAGTCATAGTTCTATCCCACTTGTAACTAACAGCAACACCGTTTGTATTATACGTAATAATCGGATTCCTAAAACAAAAATCATCCCAGACAAACACCTCAAGATTGGGATAATAAGCCTCCCAACCTTTAGAACTCTTATCTATGTGCATAGCAGGACGATAGCGAGCATCATTCTCTGCTATAGTCGCTCCTAAATATAGCCTTTCAAACTTCTTTTGAGACATATAATAATCACCACTTCGGTGTAACATTTGCATCCTCATTGACTCGGGAAGCACAGGACGGATAGCGTCCAACGGAACATCTTTCTTCTCACCCAAAGAAGTCTTGACCGCCAGTTGCTTTTTACCATGCTTATCCGTGAATTGACGTTGAACGTAAACTCTGCATGTATCATGATCCGCTTCTGTGAAGTATAACGGGTAACCGAGACGTAAAGAAGATAGAAGACCGCGTTCTCCTGATGACGTTTCCACCACTAAACCGCAGGGACAATATTCGTTGCCGTCTATAACACCTAAATACTTGACCGTCTCACCCTTATGCAAAGAAGCTATAGACCTCTCACCATCATTTGCCGATACTAACGTGATATCTCTTTCAAGCACGAACGGCATTGCATCATCAGGAAAGTTCCTAACTACAGACAATCGGTTAAATACTAATATAAACGTCAGTAAAACTATGTTTATAATGGTTTTACGAGGTGGTAACTTAAAGCCTTTTTTCATATATAAAACGTTTGAGAATGCAAAGTTAGAATATTTTAAGGGAATACACAAGAAAATAGGCAAAAAATTTGCATATATGCAAAAAAAGTCGTACCTTTGCAGCCGTAATATTGGAGAATAGTGTTATATGTCAAGAACAGAAATTTCTTCACTTGGTGAATTTGGATTAATACGTCATTTGACTCAGGGTATCAAACCGGTACAGCCCTCTACGCAGATAGGCATTGGTGATGATTGCGCTGTCATGGATTTTAACAAAGGAGACGCTTCGCAAAAAGATGCACGCGTACTCATGACAACCGACCTGCTGTTGGAAGGCATCCATTTCAATTTGGAGTATGTGCCACTCAAACACCTCGGCTACAAAGCCGCAGTCGTGAATTTCTCCGACATCTATGCAATGAATGGGACACCGACACAAATAACAGTGTCGTTGGGCATCTCCAAACGCTTCTGCATAGAAGACTTGGAAGAGTTATATAGTGGCATTCGGTTGGCGTGCGAACGATACGGTGTGGATTTAGTCGGCGGAGACACAAGCGCTTCTATGACTGGACTGACGATTTCAATTACATGCCTCGGAACGGCTAATGCAGAAGATATCGTCTATCGTAATGGAGCTAAGGAGCATGACTTAATCTGCGTTACAGGCAATCTCGGTACGGCTTATATGGGACTCCAATTGCTTGAGCGCGAGCGTTTGGTAGCACAAACGTTGAATCCGAATGGCGAAACGCCTGCGGAGGCTCTCCACTTTGAGGGAAAAGAGTACTTGCTCGAAAGACAACTTAAACCCGAGGCAAGACGCGATATTATCGAGAAACTGCGTGAAGCTGGTATCAAGCCGACTGCGATGATGGACATCAGCGACGGACTGTCATCAGAACTGCTGCATATCTGCCAGCAGTCTAACTGCGGCTGCTCTATCTACGAGGACAAACTGCCGATTGACTACCAGGCTGCCGTGCTCGCGGAAGAGATGAACCTTAATATCGTCACCTGTGCACTCAACGGCGGAGAGGACTACGAACTGCTATTCACCTGTGATATAAACGATTATGAGAAACTTGTACCTATAGACGATTTGTATATTATCGGTCATATCACAAAACCTGAATATGGAGCCGTCTTAGTTGGACGAAACGGTGAAGAGATGATGCTCAAAGCACAAGGGTGGAACGCCTTTGAAGCTGACAACCGATAGTTGCGACTAATAACTACAAAATTAAATCCGTAATATCCCGTACCTCCTCCGGCACGGGATTTTCTTTAGTGGTGATATAGAGTGCACGCATCTGTGCATTGCGTGCAAAGAGCATGTCGGAGAAACTGTCCCCAATCATTATTGAGCGATGAAAATCTACTTCGGGAAAATCACGCTGTGCCTGGAGCGCCATGCCGATAGCGGGTTTGCGGAAAGGACTATTGGCGCTCTCTAAATCCGTACAGACATACACGTTGTCAATCCGTCCGCCTGCCGCCTCTATATCCTCTAACATATGGCGGTGAATATCTGCCAAATCGGCTGCGCTCATTCTACCTTTTCCCACGCCTTGTTGGTTTGTGACAAGAAAAACACGCTTGTAATGCGCCCCCCATTCGGCAAGACGCTGCGGCATACCGGGCAACCATTCCCATTGTGCCCAGGAACGGACATAGTCTCCTAAGATATGGCGGTTAAGGACACCGTCGCGATCAACGAAAAGGAACTCGTCGGCAGGGAACATCGAAGCGAACTCCCGACGTGCACGGTCGTAATCCTCCGGAACGCCGATGTCAATAAAATAGGTCTCGAAACACTTGCCGTAGATTGCTTCCTTTCCTGCCAAAGGCTGAAGCAACTCTTTTTCAAAAGAGAATTTAGTCGGCAGTTCCTGACTTAAGAGCCATGTACGGTTGATGGCATAGATACCGCCGTTGATTACTCCGGATCCGGCACTCGCTTCTTTCTCGTTGAAAGCAGCAATCCGTCCGTCGTCCGTACAAGTGACCGCTCCATAACGCGAAGTGTCCTCTACAGCCCGAAGAGCAAGCGTGATAGAAGCATTCTTGATCTCGTGTGCTCGTGCAAACTCCTCAAAGTCTATATCAAAAAGGGTATCCCCGTTGAGCACTATAAAATGGTCTGTTTGCAGCCGACGTGCTGCCTGTACGATAGCGCCGCCGGTGAATAGCGGTGTATCCTCACGAGAATAAATCACTTCTACACCACGGTAAGAGGCATTAAAATAGGACTCTATTACATCATGCTTGTAGCCCGTAGCAAGAACAATACGCTCTATGCCTGCATCCACCAGCCGATCCAGCAGATAGCATAGAAAAGGCTTGCCGTATGTCGGAGCCATCGGTTTGGGGACATTGCTCACAACATGACTCAACCGTGTGCCAAAACCGCCTGCTAATATGACTGCTTCGCTAAACACGGGGGAACATCCGGGCTTCAACTATCTCGCAAATGATATGACCAAGCAGAATATGGCTCTCCTGAATCCGCGGAGTGTCAGACGACGGCACATTAAGCATGAAATCTGCAAAATCTTTCATTTCACCTCCGCTGGCACCGGTCATCGCAATGGTTATCACCCCCAACTCTTTTGCTTTGCGGAAAGCATTGCAAATATTCTTTGAATTGCCGGACGTGGAAATACCTACCAGCACGTCACCTGGATGACATGCACCATCAATCATACGCGAATAAATCAAGTCATAGCCGTAGTCGTTAGCTACCGCGGTAAGATACGACGTGTTGCAATGTAGCGCCTCGGAGTTGAGCGGCGGACGATCGTAATAGAAACGTCCGGACAGTTCAGCAGCCAAATGTTGCGCGTCTGCTGCACTGCCTCCGTTGCCGCACCATAAGATACGTTTGCCCTCACGCAGGGCTTCAACCATTACCGTTGCCACCGCCTCTATGCTTTTCAGCAAGGCAGGGTCAGCTAATATCTGTTGCTTAGTTGCTATACTCGCTTCTATAGAGCGTTTTACAGTGTCCATGTTTTCAGTCCTTCCTGTGTAAATTCATATCGTTTCACCTGACCTGAGAATTTCTCGCAGAGCTCCTTCTCCACGGCGTAACGGCTTGTGCCCGGACAATAGAAGAACATAAATCCTCCTCCTCCGGCACCGCTCACTTTGCCGCCAGTTGCACCGGCGGTCAATGCCGTGCGATAGATATCGTCCAGCAGAGGATTGGTAATCCCGGAAGCTGTCTTTTTTTTATGCTCCCATCCGAAATGAAGAATTTCACCGATAGCGTCTATATCACCTTTCAGCAGACTCTCCTTCATACGAATAGCTTGTTCCTTCAGTTGGTGCATCGCCTCAATTGACTTATTGTTCTTTGATTTCACATTGTCAATCTGACCTTGTATAATCTCCGCGGAGACATGGCTTGTCTCGGTGTAATAAAGTAGCATATTATGTGCCAGTTCGTCCTGATATCGCTGGCGGATACGTAGCGGATTCACAATCACCTTGTCATCTTGGAGGAACTGCATATAGTTGAATCCACCGAAGGTTGCCGCATACTGATCCTGTTTTCCACCTGCCATACCTAAGTCAATACGCTCAATCTCATACGCCAACCGTGCCAAATCATACTCGCCAAGAGGTAATTTAAGCCATTCGGAAAAGGCGCCTAAGATACTGACTACCAGCGTACTTGACGTTCCTAAACCACTACCTGCAGGCGAATCGACATGACTCGTTATACGGAAAGAAAGCGGACGGTGTGCAAAGTCCTTCACGACTCGATTATATACGCCCTTGGCGAGCACAAAATAGCCCTTCGTGTCTAACTCTTCACAACTATCGTACACCTCTTCCACACCCGCGTCCGGCGAAGAGAATACAATCTTACCATTCTCTAACGGTTCGATGGTCGTATAAGCATACAACGAAATCGTTGCATTCAAGATTGCTCCGCCATAGAGGTCGGAGTAAGGCGAGACATCTGTGCCACCACCTGCCAAGCCTAATCGTAATGGTGCTTTACTTCGTATAATCATATAAGTTTTGAGGTCATTTTCCCCCATGCGTATTTCTCTTTTTCTTTCTTTATGTTGGGGAGGAACAGTGCATCCCGTTCCTCTTGGCTCATCTGCGCAAAACGTCGGATTGCATCTGCCACCGCCGCCTCATCCACCGGGCACACATAACCCACTTTGCCGTCCGGCACGATTTCTGCCAAACCGCCTACATTCGTCACCAACATCGGACGCTCGAAATGATAAGCAATCTGGGTCACACCGCTCTGCGTTGCAGATTTGTAAGGCTGAACGATCAAGTCTGCTGCCGAGAAATACAGCCGCACCTTATCGTCAGGAATAAAATTAGTGTGCCAAACTATCTTACCATCCAGACCCAACTCCCGCTCCAATTCTGCATATTGGGCGCTATTGTTGTAGAATTCACCTGCTACCACCAACAGCAGATTCTCGATTCTTGGTCCTTTGTCCCTTAATACCTTTGCATAAGCTTTCATGAGCAGGTCTAAACCCTTATAATCACGTATGAAACCGAAGAAGAGCAGCAGCGTTTTGTCCTCTGGCAGACTCAATACCTTCCGCGCTTCGTTTTTTGCTACCGGCTCACCAAAATTGTCATAAAGGGGGTGAGGCGATAGTGCGACAAGCCCCTTGCGCTCCTCCGGCAAGAAACGGCGGCAGTCCTCCTGTACGCTCGCTGACATAGCAACGAAACGATCTACACTGCCCACGAAATAACGGATGAGCCATTTGTCCCAGAAATGCGGTTCGTGAGGAATCACATTGTCTAAAATGGACACCACCTCTATTCCTTTTCGCCTGCATAGACGGGCAATAGTGCCCAAACAGGGTGCCATCAGAGGAATCCAAAATTTGATAATTAGTATCTGAATGCCTGCTTTTTGGATTGCCCGTGCAGTACGAAACCACGTGAACGGATTGATACTGTTCATCGTGCGCGTAATATACAAATCCTCAGGCTTCGGTATGTCCGAATACTGGGTCTTACCCGGAAAAAGGAAATCCGGATACTGCATCGTAAAGGTGAATATCTTCACCTCGTTCCCCTCTGCCGCAAACTGACGCGCCAGACGCTCATTGAAAGCCGTCAAACCACCTCTGTACGGCCAGCTTGTTCCTAATATTCCTACACGCACACTAACGCAGTTTTATAATTTGGGGGCAAAGGTACAATATTTTTTGCGTATATGCAAAGAAAAAACTGCTATTTATCGTTATTTTCAAAAAAAAGTTGGATTGTTTCGTATTTTTTTGTACCTTTGTGCCATAATTTGGATACTTATGGACAAAATCAAGTTATTCTTGACTGATGTGGACGGCTGTTTGACCGATGGCGGCATGTACTATGGTGCAAGCGGCGAAGAGATGAAACGCTTCTGCGTCTATGACGGCATGGGCATGGTACAACTGATGAAAAATGGCATCAAGTGCGGTATTCTCACTTCTGAAACGACAGAGATAGTAGCACGCAGGGCGAAGAAACTGCAGTTGGATTATCTGTTTATGGGTGTTGGGAGCCAAGTCAAACAAGGCGTGATGACCAAGTTGCAAACATGCGAACAAATTTGTAGCGAGTTAGGCATCAGGCTACAAAACGTCTGCTATATCGGCGATGACATCAACGATATAGACCTGCTTGAAGCAGTTGCCAAAGCCGGCGGCCTCGCTGCCTGCCCACCGAACGCGATGCCTAAAGTGCAAGCAATCCCAAACATCCGCATCCTCCAACACCGCGGAGGCGACGGTGCCATCAGAGAATTAGCGGATTACATACTAAACAACACAACTAAACAACCTAACTGAAATTATAGGAAAAATACTATGCAAGCAATAATCTTAGCAGCGGGGATGGGGAAACGACTTGGTAAGTACACCCACGATAACACTAAATGTATGGTTAAAGTTGGTGGCGTAACCCTTATCGAACGTCTCTTGCATCAATTGGATAAACTGAATCTGGATAGAGTGGTCATGGTTATTGGCTATAAAGCGCAAGAGTTGAAAGACTATCTCGCAACGATTGAGACCAAAACACCATTGTACTTTGTGGAGAACCCCGTGTATGACAAGACTAACAATATCTACTCACTCTATCTGGCTAAAGATTACATGTGCGAGCAAGACACGCTTTTACTGGAATCCGATATAATTATGGAGGACGCCGTATTGACAAAGCTGGTCAACCATCCTTATTCCGACTTGGCGTTGGTGGATAAATACGAGAGTTGGATGGATGGCACGGTAGTCACTTTAGACAGCGAGAACCGCATCCTTCGTTTTATTCCCAACAGCCAGTTCCGCTACGAGGAAATACCGCAGTATTACAAGACAGTCAACGTCTATAAGTTTTCACAGTCCTTCTCGCAACAAATGTACGTTCCTTTCCTGGAGGCGTATAGTCGAGCGATGGGAAACAATGAGTACTACGAGCAAGTTCTCCGCGTGATTACAATGTTGGATAATTCGGGTATGAGAGCATTGCCGCTGCAAGGCGAACAATGGTACGAGATAGACGATGTACAGGACTTGGATATCGCGGAGTCTATCTTCACTGACAAGCAATATGACTTGCTTTGTTCGCGATACGGAGGTTATTGGCGGTATCCTCACATGCTGGATTTCTGCTATTTAGTCAATCCCTATTTCCCGAACCAACGCTTGCGGGATGAGTTAGCCGCCAGTTTCCATAGACTCTTGACGGAATATCCATCCGGTCAGCGAGTGAATGATTTGTTGGCAGCAAAGAATTTCAACGTGGAGGAGCAATATATCGCAGTGGGAAACGGTGCTGCAGAACTGATAAATGCGTTAATGAACACGCTGCAAGGCAAAGTGGGTGTTATTCGCCCGACCTTCGAGGAATATCCGAACCGTTTGCCGCAAGACAGAGTGATCGTTTACCAAACTAAAGCACCTGATTTTCACTATTCTGCAGATGAGTTAATGGCTTATTTTGCAGGCAAAGGAATAGAAACGATGGTGCTTATCAATCCTGATAATCCTTCCGGCAACTATATCCCGTTCAAAGATTGTATCCGTCTGGCGGAGTGGTGTCAGTCGAAACAAATCAAGCTGATAATTGATGAGAGTTTTATAGATTTCTCTACCGAACACCCCACCTTCTTTGCCAACGAAGTATTGGAGTCGCATACCAACCTCATCGTGATGAAGAGTATCTCCAAATCATACGGAGTGCCGGGCTTGCGATTAGGAGTAATGGCGAGTGCAAATACCCAATTGCTGGCGGAAGTACGCTCTAAACTCAGTATCTGGAATATCAACTCATTCGGAGAGTTCTTTATGCAGATATTGGGCAAATATGAGAAATCTTATAAACATGCAATGGAGGAGTTTCGCGCAGAGCGTACGCGTTTTGTGGCAGAGTTGCAAGCAATCCCATATTTGCGTGTACTGCCATCCGAAGCTAACTATGTACTATGTGAAGTAAAACCCGTACATACCCCGCGTGAATTGGCAGTTAAACTGTTACGAGAATATAATATTCTTATCAAGGATTGCACGGGCAAATGCGGTGCTCCTTTTATCCGTCTTGCTGTACGGGATTCTAAAGATAACAACCGATTGATAGAAGCGTTAAAAGCACAATGAAACGAATTACCAACGATGAAATAATGACATTGGGCATTTCTCCGCGCGAGTGTGTAGAATGGGTGCGCGAATCGTTTAAAATGAAATATGATGCCCAGTTGCCTACAAAAATCAGTCTTCATCCGCAAGGCTCGGACTTTTTTAATACAATGCCCTGCTTGTTGCCTGAGCAATACAAACGGTTCGGTGTGAAGGTTGTATCACGTATCGCAGGGAAGAAACCATCATTGCACTCTGATCTTTTGTTGTATAATTCGCAAACGGGTGAACTCTTGACATTGATGGAGGCAGATTGGATCACGCAAATGCGGACCGGAGCGGTGGCAGCCTTAGCGATAGAGACTTTACAAAAGACAAAAGCATCGGTGTATTCCTTTATCGGTTTGGGTAGTACGGCAGATGCAACGATGGCATGCTTGCAAGCAATATTACCTACTGATAGACAATATACTATCCGGTTGAAACGCTATAAAAATCAGGCAGAGCAGTTTGCTTCAAAGTGGGCAAGGATGAATTACACCTTTGTTATTGTTGATACCAACGAACAGCTATTACAAAACTGCGACGTGCTGGTTTCCGCCGTTACGGAAATGCCGGATTTGTTCTGCGCAGATGACGCAATGTACCCAAAAGGAGTTTTGCTTGTTCCGATACATACGCGAGGATTCCAAAACTGTGATTTATTCTTTGATCATGTGTTTGCTGATGATAAAGGGCATGTAGAAGGATTCAAATACTTTTCTCAATTCAAAGCATTCAATGAGTTAAGTGAGGTCTTGTTGGGAAGAATACAAGGACGCGAAAATGATGAACAACGAATATTAGCATATAATATAGGTCTTGGTTTGCATGACGTATTATATGCGTCGAAAATCTATGAGAGATTAACAAATGGCTGAAGATTTATCAAAATATAATCCAGATGGTTCTACATTGCGTAAAGCACAGTTGCGGATGTTGGACATACTCAAAGAAGTAGATCGAATATGCAGAAAGCATAATATTCCCTATTTTTTAGAGAGTGGTACTCTATTGGGAGCAGTTCGTCATGGCGGATTTATACCTTGGGATGATGATGTGGACATTACTATTATGAGAAAAGATTACCCTCGTCTCCGGCAATATCTAAAGGAAGAGTTACCTGATACCTTCGTGTTGCAAGACACTAAATCAGACCCCAATTATCCGATGCTTTTAGCAAAAGTTAGAGATACCAAATCCTATTTTGAAGAAGAATATACCGACAATTTAAAATACAAAGGCATATATATTGATATTTTTACGCTGGAGAAGGTTCCGTGTTGGAAATGGAAACAGTTTTTGGATTATGTATATGGGCATTGCATACGGTCAATGCATAATTATTATTCCAAGAAGGATAAAATATTTTCGTCTATCTTTTTTCCATTTGCATGGGTAATGGTTGCTATAACACGTGCTATTAATTATATTATTCCTTCTACGAAATATTCTTACGAATATGGTCGGAAAACATATGTCAGATATGATATTAGAGATATTTTTCCGCTAAGAGAAATACAGTTTGAGAGCGGGACTTTTTTTGCTCCCAAAAATTATGATGCTTTGCTCAAAGTGTGTTACGGCAATTATATGCAAATACCTCCCAAAGAGAAACGTGTTGTTCATTCTAATAAAATAGAGTTTTACGACTAATGCCCAAAGTTAGTATCATAGTGCCTATTTACGGCGTAGAGAAATGGATTGAACGGTGTGCAGTGAGTCTGTTTGAACAAACGTACGAGGATATTGAATATATCTTCGTTAATGATGCCACACAGGATAAGTCCATTGCCATTCTCACAGAAGTGATAAAACGCTACCCACAACGCGTTGACGCAATACGTATTATTCATCACCCTGTTAACAAAGGTCTCTCTGCAGCTCGCAACACCGGTATCACTCATGCCACAGGCGAATATATATGGCATGTGGATTCGGACGATTATATCGCCACAAATGCCGTTAAAGAGTTTGTTGATACGGCGGAACAACACCAAGCGGATATCGTTATATGTGACGTGAATATAGTGACCAAAAGCGGAATTCGTGAAGAGCAAGTCAATTATTTCAATAAGATGGATTATATCTGTCGCCTCTTACAACATACCGAGAAATGTGCCCACTGGAATAAGTTCTACCGCAAAGCTTTATTAGACACAACAGGAATACGAAGTGACGAAAAGATTCGTTTAGCAGAAGACTATGCCGTAACGCCCAGACTACTCTATTTAGCGAAACGGGTTGTAATGCTGCATTCACCACTATATTTCTATGAGACTCGCAACCAAAACTCCTATGTTCATAACTTAAGCCGCTCTGCAATCGAAAGTCATTACCGGGCTGACGATATACTTACAACATTCTTTGCGGACAAAGAAGAGTTTCGAGATGTGGTTGCTGTTTTAAAGCAACGCAGTTTGACTTCCCTCATCAAGAACTCTGACCGGGACGGGTGGAAAGTGGTGACGGATGTATATGAGGAGAGTCTTACGCACTCCGGTAAAGGACTGACTATTGTCAATCGAATTATCTTCACCCTCGCTAAAGGTAAGCGGTGGGGACTATTAAAAATATTTATGACGCTTTACCATTTAATAATGCGTGACAGATTATGATACGAGTAATACTACAAGGCGGTTTAGGCAATCAGATGTTTGAATATGCTGCAGCATATGCGACAGCACGCCGTTTGAATGAACCTTTAGTGATAGATACCTCATTCTTTGATGTCTATAACAATCGCGAATGGTGTCGTCCGTATGAGCTGAACATCTTCCGCTTAAATGAGCAATTAACTTTTGTTAGCGGGA
>ODAI011382244.1_pt1 | contig 35734 bp, 34 predicted proteins | sample 1539321 | NCBI WGS metagenome assembly ODAI01 (sample SAMN02144231, study PRJEB22623) | gut metagenome | biome: sheep rumen | host: Ovis aries | place: New Zealand
GATAAACCGTTAAATAAAAATGATTTGAACGATTTATGTGCTTCTTTAGGTTCTGATTTAAATGTATGCCTAGAAGGCGGGTGCCTTCTTGCAACCCAGCGCGGAGAAAAAGTACAAAAGCTACCGACAATATCTATGCCTGTTACACTAATTAAACCTAAAAATCTTGCAATTTCCGCAAAAGAAGCTTACACAAAATACTCATTAAAAAATTTTAAGCCTGCTTATAACAGGACCGAAAAATTAATTGAATTACTCAATAACAAGCAGGATATTAAAGAATCACTGTATAACGATTTAGAATATGCCATTTTTGATGATTATAAAGAGCTGCAATTTATAAAATCAAAACTTCCAAATTCAATAATGTCAGGTTCAGGTTCTACATACTTTCTTCTTGAAAACCTTGCAAATTTAAATTTAGGGCAAGATTATCAAGTTATAAACAATCTTAACTTTATCCCTGACGGATGTTCCATAGATAGATAAAGAATCATATATTCTACAAAAGCATTTAGATACTGCCGAATTTAACAAGATTTTGTTTTCTCATTCTGATATTTTCGGGTGTAACTTCTACAAGCTCATCGTCACCAATGTATTCCAAACATTCTTCGAGAGTTAATTCTTTATGTCCTTGAAGCGTTACCATAACATCAGCAGTAGCACTTCTCATGTTAGTAAGTTTTTTTGTCTTACATATATTTACAACGATATCTTGGGGTCTGTTTCCTTCGCCAATTATCATTCCCCTATATACTTTTGTATGAGGGGTAACAAAGAATACTCCCCTATCTTCAAATTGTGCTAATGCATACGGAATTGCTTCGCCTTGCTCGTGAGCTAAAATAGATCCGCTTCTTTGTTTAGGAATATCACCTGCATATGGTTTATATTCGTCAAATGTATGATACATAATGCCTTCACCGCGGGTCATACGTATAAATTCAGAACGAAAACCTATTAATCCTCTTGCCGGAATAGAAAATTTAAGAACTGTTCTTCCGTTTGCATTATTCATTTCTTTCATGACGGCTTTTCTGCCTGAAAGTCTATCAATAGCACCGCCTGCATATTCTTCCGGAACATCAATGAGCAAATCTTCAAACGGTTCATATTGTTCTCCGTTAACGGTTTTATAAATAACTTCCGGTTTTGAAACCTGAAATTCAAAACCTTCTCTGCGCATTGTTTCAATAAGAATTCCCAAATGCAATTCTCCACGTCCTGAAACCTTAAAACAGTCAGTTGAATCAGTGTCTTCTACTCTTAAACTTACATTTTTTTCCAGCTCATCATAAAGTCTTTTTCTTAATTGGCGGGAAGTTACAAATTTACCTTCCTGACCTGCAAAAGGACTGTCATTTACTGAAAAATTCATTTGCAATGTCGGTTCATCAACTTTTATAAGAGGAAGAGGATTTATGTTGTTTGTATCACAAAGTGTTTCACCTATTTGAATATCTGAGAAACCTGCGATACCAACGATGTCTCCTGCTTCTGCCGAATCTATTTCTACTCTTCCTAAATCTTTAAACCCGAATAATTTAGATATCTTTCCTTTGTTAACTTCTCCCTGTGCATTAACCCATGCAACCTGATCTTGAGAATGCACAACGCCGTTTACAATTCTTCCTATAACAATCCTTCCTACATATTCATTGTAATCAAGAGTTGTTGCTCTGAATTGAAATGGTTTGGATGCATCTCCTGCCGGTTCTTGAATATTTGCAAGAATACAATCCAACAAAGGAACCATGTCTTTCTTTTCATCATCAAGATTTTTAATCGCAAAACCGTTTAAACTGCTTGCATATATGTAAGGAAAATCTATTAAATCTTCTCTGTCAGTTAATTCCGTAAATAAGTCAAATACTTTATCCAGAGTTCCGTCAGGATCGGCAGCAGGTTTATCAATTTTATTAATAACTACAATTATTTTAATACCAAGCTCTAAAGCCTTTGATAAAACAAATCTTGTTTGAGGCATAGGACCTTCAGCTGCATCTACAATCAAAAGAGCACCATCAACCATTCCTAAAACACGTTCTACCTCTCCGCCAAAATCTGCGTGCCCCGGAGTATCTACAACATTGATTTTTACTCCTTTGTAATTTATTGAGATATTCTTAGAAAGAATAGTAATTCCTCTTTCTCTTTCCAAGTCGTTACTGTCTAAGACTCTTTCCTGAACTTGTTGACCTTCTCTAAAAACTCCGCTCTGTTTAAGCATACAATCAACGAGTGTTGTTTTACCATGGTCAACGTGCGCAATTATTGCAATATTTCTGATATTTTTAGCCATTTTATTTTCCAATCTAGTGTTATTTATACACTTATATTGTATTTGCTAAACTTTTATTTTCAACATTTGATAGTTTTTGTAGGTTTTTATATCCCTATCCTTCTTGCTGATATGCCCACGCTGAGTGGTTATGAATACTCTCTAATGACTCGCATTCAACTTCAAATGAATCAATAACATCATTTTGTCTTAATAATATAACTACATCCCTTAAAACATCTTCTACAAATTTTGGATTTTCATATGCATGTTCTGTTACATATTTTTCGTCTTCTCTTTTTAACAGCGGATATAATTCCGAAGATGCACATTTTTCGATATCATCAATTAAATCTTCCAACCAAATGTGCTCATATTCCGGATATGTTATTTTGACAGACACAATAGCTCTTTGATTATGTGCACCGTAATCGGAAATTTCCTTAGAACATGGACAAAGCGTTGTAACCGGTACTTTTACTCCAAGATAAAATCTGTATTCTTCATCCTCTTCATTATAATTATCCAATAATCCTTCAAAAAAACAATCATAACACATTGGAGCTGATACTTTTGTAATTGGAGATTGCTTGTCTATAAAATATTTAAAATCGAATTTTAAATATCCGCTTTTTGCTCTAAGTTTTTGAACAACAGCTTCCAAACATCCTTTAACATCAATTCCCAAGAGATGTTTTTGGCTCCATTCGTTTAAGACCTCAACAAATCGTGACATATGAGTTCCTTTGTATTCGGCAGGCAAAGAAACGCCAACCGTTGCAACAGAATATATTGTAATATCTTCTGCGTCTTTTCGCTGAACAGTTATAGGCAGTTCTAATCCTTTTATACCTACTTTTTGAATTTCTACGCCGCGAGTATCGTGTTGATTTTGAACATCTTTCATTAAGTGAGTTCAACTCCTTCAAAAGATTTTTGTTCTAAAGCAAGAAGAAGTTTCAATGCAGCAACTCTTTGAATGCCGGCAGGAGCATTGCGTAGAAGTTCGACACCCTTTAACATCATCGGGTCGTTATCATACCAACGATTACCTTTTCCTTGATATGTATTTATAATGTCATATACGTGTTCTATAACTTCTCCGGCAACTTGTTCTTGCAGTTTTAACATAAATTCTGCGGCTTCATTTTGAGTATTTTCCGGAGAAAGTCTTAGTAATTCTAATGCTTCTTTTAAAATAGGATCTGAATCATACCAGCGTTTGTTAATCATAATATCTTCCTCTCATTCTTTTTCTATTGTATAATAAACCGTAACGACGGTAAAGGGGGTTATAGTAAAGGGGCAAAAGTAATAAATGTTGTAGTTTGGGTTAACCTCAAAATATTATTATAAAAGCTTCTTTTCATAATTTTATGTATGTGATTTACTTAATAATTTTGAATTAATATTTTTAGGAGATTAAATATGAAAATTTTATTAATAAATGGTGCAAACCTTAATATGTTGGGAACAAGAGAACCTGAAAAATACGGACAGACTTCTTTATCAGACATAGAAGATGCAGTTATTTCCAAAGGTTGTGAGCTTGGTGTGGAAGTCGACGTATGGCAATCAAATCATGAAGGAGAGATTGTTGACAAAATACAATCGGCAAAAGGAATATACGATGGTATTCTTATTAATGCAGGAGGATATACTCATACAAGTGTCGTTATTCGTGATGCGATTGCAGCTGTTCAAATTCCTACAGTAGAAATTCATATGACAAACATCCATGCAAGAGAAGAGTTTCGTCATACATCACTTATTTCAGGTGTTTGTGCAGCGCAGGTTGTGGGTTTCAAAGAACAAAGTTATTTACTTGCTTTAGAGGGTCTTGTCAGACTTTTAAAATAAATTTTGTTTCTTAAAAAGACTTCCCCTTTTGGGGGAAGTTTTTTCTTTAATTCTCTTCTTTCTCTAACTTTAGTTAATGTCTTGATTGCTCTCTTATATATTAATAAAGTATTTTTATAAAAGTAAATTTCAAACAACATTATTTTTGTTACAAAACTTAATCTTTTAAGTAATTTAGAGTTTGTTTTTTAAAAATAAGCAGTAACGCGATAGCTAAGTAAGAGAGGAAATCAATACAAAAAAATTAATTGTTGCAAAGAGAGGAAAAGAGGTACATAAGTTATGTAGCAGAATATGTTATTTGTTGCATTTATGTAACTTATTGTTTGACATGTACAATTGCGAGCAAATCATTAATTTGTTTGATAATACAGAAATATATAAATTTTTACACATAATCAATTTTGTTGAGTGGTTACTATAGACTCAAATCTTAAAATATTGTAGAATAAACCTATAAACACTCTATTTAAAATTTAAGGAGAGAATTAGATGTCTTGTACGGTTATAGCTGTTCCGTATGCACTAATGTGGGTAGTAGGCTCGATAGCAAGTGCAGCTGCAGCATCAGCGGCAACGAATTCATCAAGGGTAGTTGATAATTATAATAATGATTTAAATACCCTTGAAATTTTTAATGAATCCGAAAAATGTTCGGAAGATCATGTAATAACGGAAAAACATTTTATAGAAAAAACTTTTGAAACACCATTTATGGATAGAGATATCTTGATGAAAACACTGGAAGAGCATGGAATAAAAAATATTATAGAATGGGAAAACGGAATTTCAGGAGAGGTTGATAATTATAAATTGATATTTGAAAAACCTGCGGCAGAAAAGCCGTATAATGTAAAAATTACTTGCTTAGAAAATGATAGTGTTGAAGAAAAAGTCGGAGATTTGAATCAAGAATACGCAATGAACGTTCAAGAAGATGCGTATTTGCATATTATAGAAAAACTTAAAGAGAACAATATGCAAATAGAAGATGAAGAAGTTCAGGACGATAATACTATTGTGTTAACCGTAAATATTGATTAGAGGAGAACTAATGTCAGATAAAAAATTAAAAATAAAGTTATTGCCAAACGGTGAGATTCAAATGGAAACCCATGGTATTAAAGGAAAAAAATGTCTTGATTATATAGAAGTATTAAAGAAATTGGCAGATGTAAAAATTACGGATACACAATTATCACAAGAGTATTACGAAACTGAAACGGAAATTAGCAATAGTGAACAAAACGAATTAAGGCTGGATTAAATTTTATCAGATATTGTAAGCGATGAATTTACACAATTCAATTAATACTTCAGGATAAATTCCTATTATTATTGTTATTACAGTAGATACAACAAGTACAAATTTTTGTGAGAATTTGGGTGTAAGGTTCTGTATTTCTGTATTTTTGTCGCATATTTCAAATAACGGTAAAATAATTTTAAGGTAATAGTATAGCGCAACTACCATAAGTAATAATAATCCGAGTAAAAACGGAACAAAAATAAGTCCGGAATTTGCTATTGCGGTAAACAAATATATTTTTGCGATAAAACCTGATGTTATCGGAATTCCGGCAAGTCCAATAATCAGAAGAACATAGGCTCCGGTAAGTCCATGATTTTTGTGGTAAAAACCTTTAAAAGCATTTATGTCAAAAGAATTTTTATCTCCATACATATTTAAATATGCGAAGACACCAATGTTCATTATAACGTAACAAATTAAGTAAAAAATAACGGTTGATAAATTATATACAGAAACAAGACTTGCTGTTAACAAAGCATATGAAGCGTTAGACGATGACGAGCACGCTAAAATAACTTTTACGTTGTTTTCTCTTATTGCGTATGTATTCGCCCATAGAGCTGTAATTAAAGATAAAATAGCAATTACAAAAGTTAGTTCAAAACTGCTGCTTAGAGGAAATACCATTAACCTGCAAATTATGCCGAATAGTGCTAATTTTGGAATTGTAGACAAGAATGCTAAAACGGAAGTTTCACAACCCTTATATACATCTATTACCCAATTTGCAAAAGGGAATATCGCAAGTTTGGATATCAAGCCAAGCATAATCATTATTGCAGATATAGTGTATATTAAAGAAGTATCATTTTCCGCTATATATTCATAAATTGCAGAAAAATTCAAGCTTCCTGTTATTCCGTATAAATATGAAACTCCAAACAAAAACACTCCGCTTGAGATGGCAGAAGTTATCAAATATTTAAAAGAAGCTTCCTTTGAATTATATCCGCGAGCAGAAGCAATGAGAAAATATGTACTGAATCCTAAAAGCTCTAAAGAAATAAATAATGTCAAAAAATCATTTGCAGATACTACATTTAATGCACCTAAAATTGCCGTCAAAAGAATAGCATGGAATGTATATGCATGTCTTTTTATTGTTTTAATAAGATTTTTTGATAGCAATGCCGTTAAAAATCCGCAGACAAGAATTATAAAATGGAATAATAAAGTATAACTATCAGACATTATAGAATGTCTGAAGCCAAAGTATTGCGGCTCAGCTTGAACCGTAGATAATAAAATTATCGCAGTCGAGATTCCGACAATAGATACAAATCTTGAGAATTTATATAATCTTGGTGAGAATACCATTCCCAAAATTAAAAGAATTATGATAAATCCTCCCAGTATAACTTGAGGTAATAATATATTAAAAATATCATTAATCATTTATCTAACCTCCAATAAAACCAAGCAATGTATCAGGGAAAATTCCAAAAATAATTAATCCGCCGAGAATTGATGCCAATACAATAAATTCATGGACAGAAATATCATTAACCTTTAAATATTCTTCCTTAAGTTCGCCATAAAAGCCTTTGTGCAAAAACTTCAGCATATAACAAGAACTCAAAATCAGAAGCGGTAAAGATAGTAATGCTGAAATTCTTATAAACACAGATATGTCAGAGTTCATTGCTCCAATAATTGTTAAAATTTCACTGACAAAAGGTGCAAACAGCGGAACTCCTATCGAGGCTAAAACAATCAATACAGAAAAACCGAATAATCTCGGCATTACAGAAGCGATTCCCTGCAGAGTATTAATATTTCTATCTTTGAAGCGTAAATAAACAATTCCTGTTATCATAAATAATCCGCAAGTAACAAGACCATGTGAAACCATATGAAAAACAGAAGCTGAAAGCCCTATTTTATTTGTTGCACATAATCCTAAAAGAACCAAACCCATATTTGATATACTTGAATATGCAACAATACGTTTAATATCAGTCTGAGCATATGTTACAAATGCTGTATAAATTATATTTATCAAAGCTAATACTGCCAAAAAAGGCGCAATAATTTTAAATGAAGCCGTAAGTGTTTCATAATTAAACCTATATATACCGTATCCTCCTGTTTTTAACAAAATGCCTGCAAGAATCATACTAACCGGAGTCGGAGCATTGGTATGTGCATCCGGAAGCCATGTATGCAGCGGGATAATAGGAAGTTTAACACCAAAACCTATTAGTAAGCACAATGCTATAAACAACTGAATTCCCATCGGAATCGTAGAATCTGTTATATCAGCAAAACAAGCCGATAAAACTCCGTTAGACAAATAGTTATAATAGTGTAAAAGCAAAATGGCTAAAAGTATAAACATACTGCCAAAAAACGTAAATAAAATAAATTTAATTGCAGAATTTTTTGCCTCAACTTCATTACCTGAAAGTCCCCACTTTCCTCCGATTAAAAAGTATGCAGGAACCATTTCAAGTTCCCAAAAGAGGAAAAATAAAAACATATCGTTTGAAGTAAAAATTCCTAAGATTGAAGATTCAAGCAATAGAAGCATTGAATAGTAAAATTTATGATTTTTTCTTATGTTAAATTTGCTTGATACAGATGCAATCAGGAATATAAAAGAGGTTAATGAAGATAATATTATTGATATTGTATCCAATTTCAAAGAAAACTTTATTCCGAGTGACTGAATCCAATCTAAGCCAAAAAGAGATATATTTGCAGTATAAGGATTTGTCGGATTAAATAAAGCCAGTAATATCAAAGTATATATAAAATGAATTCCAAAGACTCCTTTTGCAAAACGTCTTACTATTACTTCATTTGAAGTAAATAACGGTGACATCAAAAGAATTGATATAACTAACGGCATAAAAACTAAAAACGGTATTGATATTATATTCATTTATTTTTCCTCTTTTCTTATTGCCAAAATATAGCAGTATAAACAATAACTGTAAAAACAGTAATTATTGTAATTATTATTAATGCATATGCATTATATGTTTGCACATTTCCGCTTTGCAAAACCATATCTTTTTGTGAGAGTTTTTTTGCTGACTCACTAACAAAGCTTACAGACTTATTCATTATGTTTTGTTCTATCCAATTTGTAATTTTAACAGGAGCTTTTGATATAAATAATAAAAATTTATAGTTTGTAAAAATATTTTTTTCTATAAAATTACATAAATCGGATATTTTTGTATAAACAAATGAAATAAAATTATTATAAAACTTTTCTAATATTTTTGGGGTGGTATTCACTTTTTCTAAAGCATTATGGTTATTTAATAAAAGTGCGAGACATAAACCACCTACGGAAATAACAGCCGGTTCCGCTATATGAGTGTGATTTTTTATAATTAAATAAATGCAGATATTTCCTGATAACAAAATAATATATGAAATTAATTCACTGATATTTACATTATTTATAAGCTTATATTTTCTATAAATAAGGATAGAAAGTCTTATTATATAAAAACCTGTCATAAAACATATGAATAAAAATACATATGATAAAATTTGATTATGCTTTAAATATTCAAATAAAAGTTCTTTTGGAGCGACACCGGAAAATATAATGCCCGCAAGACTCAGTGATGTTATTATAAACAATCCCATATTAATTTTTGATATAAGATTTTCTTTTGGTAACAAAATAAACAACAATGATTTTATAAATGCGTGAACAATCAATAATACTAAGCATGCTTTAACAGAAATTAACCCTATTGCCGAAAACATAAGCCCGATATTTGCAGATGTTGAATATGCAAGAACTTTTTTAGGATGGCTTTCCAGAGAAGCAAGTATTGAACAAATTAAAGCAGTTAATAAGCCGATAAGCAAAATTATCTTTAATAACAATGGCGCCAGAGTAAAGAACGGAAGCATCCTTATCAATAAATATACTCCTGCAACGACCATTGTAGCAGAGTGTAAAAGAGCGCTAACCGGCGTTTTGGCTTCCATTGCATCCTGAAGCCAAGTGTAAAACGGGAATTGCGCTGATTTTACAGATGCAGCAATTATGAATAGTCCACATACGGCATAAAAAATATTTGCCGGAGCGTATGCCAAAAGTAACGTAGATATTACATTAAAGTCTTCAAAATATAAAGTTGCAAAGCTTAAGTTGCCGGAAAAAGTATACATATAGTACGCAATAATTAATACTCCGGTAATTAATGCCGTATCTCCAAATCTGTTCATTAAAAAAACTCTTTTGGATGCGGATGATTTTTCATTATTTTTGTAGTCAAATCCTATAAGCAAATATGATACAATGCTTACAAGTTCCCAGAATACGTAAAATTGGAAAAGATTAGGACTAAATAGCAATCCCCCCATCGAAAAATTAAATAAATTTAATAAAGCAAAAAATCTGTAATTTTTCTTTTCTTCTTTCATATATGAAATAGAAAACATTTGAATTGCAAAACTTATTATAAAAAGTAAAAGCGCAATTATTAAAGAAATTTTATCTATTTGTAATCCAAAAAATATTTTAAAATCATTAATTCTTATAAACGGATGAATCCATTCAAGAGGTTCATTCATTTTTATCAAAGCTGAGCCGCACACTCCTGCTCCAAGAAAAGACGAAAAAAGTGTTAAAAAATAAATTACATTTTTATTAACATATACAGAGAAAAATCTGCCGCACATAATTATCAAAAATATCCATAAAGGAAGTAGTAAAATTAATGATATGCTGTCTAAAATTATATTTGTCACTTTTAATTTTCCTTAAAAATTTCTCTCTTTTTTGTTTGCTTTTTGATATTGCTCTTTAGAGCTTTTATAATTATAATTCACTATATTTTTCTATATTATCACTTTTTTTCTTCTGAAACATAATATAAAAAATATAAAGAGCAACTGCCAGTTCTACTGCTCCTATTCCTACATAAAACAGTGCCATTATAAAACCGTCAAATTTATAATTATCACAATATGAAGCAAAGGTTATAAAATTAATATTTATACCGGTCAGCATAAATTCTATTGAAATTAGAACCTTAATTACATTCTTAGAAATAATTGAACCCAGCAAGCCGATAAAAAATAATATTATTCCGACAAAAAGGTAATGATAAATTGTAATTGAAGTAAAAATGTTAAATTCTGACATAATTACCCCCTTCCTTTCTTATCAAATAAAGTGAAACCTGCAATTATGATAGTTAAAAGCAGTGAAAGAAGCTCAAAACTCCAAACGTAATCTATAAAAATACCTCGTGCAAATTCAGATATGACGTCATAAGAATTGAATTGTTGCATCTCCATTAAATGAAACGATGACGGTAATTTTAGATTAGATATGTAAACTACGTCTGCAAATAAAAATATAAATACCGCTGCAAAAATCATTATCAAAAGAGGCATAAAAGAGCTTTTACTTTTTTCTCTTCTTGTTGTAAACATTATTGATACTCCGATAATAACAGGAACCGCCAATCCGTAGATTGCAGCTTGAATTATTGCATTATATTCGCTTCCCAGTATATAGAAAAATATTGATGCCGTAAAAAATACCATAATTGCTGCAAGAAGTGAGTAAATTACATTTTTAACCCAAATTGACAGAATTGCAAAAAATATAATTAAGAAAAAAGATATGTAAAATACGATAGGATTATTAATCATTTACCCTCCTCTTGTATTCTAATATTAGTTCTCTTTTATCAACGGTTCCTAGTTCAAATTCATTTGTAAGTTTTATAGCACCTTTAGGACAATAAAACTTACAATTCCCGCAAAAAATACATTTTTTCAAATCAAAATTATAAGAATCAACTTCTCCTTTATCATTTTTTATGTATTCAATAGCTCCTGAAGGACATACTTTTTTGCAAACTCCGCACCCTATACATCCGTTTTCTCCCAAATTTACTTCAGGCTTTCCTCTGAATGCATCTGATTGGAACCGTTTTTTTTCGGGATATTCTAAAGTTACGGGGCGCATAAATAAATGCTTAAAAACTGTAATTAAACCTGCTATGAGAGCCCGCATATCGTACCTCCCGTTGTAAATTTATAAATAACCGTAAATAACAAATTAAAAATAGAAATCGGAAGTAAAACTGTCCAAGAAAATTTAAGTAAATCAAAAGATGCTAATCTTGGAAGTGTTGCTCTTATCCATATGATTACAAAAATTATTATAATTGATTTAAGTAGAAGCCAAAAAGCTTGTTCTAAATATACCATAATATATGCGAAAGTTGATTCTCCCCAAAATATGTGACTCAGATAAACTCCAAAAGGTGAAAGGTATCCGCCGAAAAACATTATGGAAAGGAAAAGTGCATTAACAAATAAAAGAGCATACTCGCTTAAATAAAAGAGTGCAAAACGCATACCCGAGTATTCGGTATTATATCCGCAAATAAGTTCGCTTTCTGCCTCAGGAAGGTCAAACGGACAGCGATTAAGTTCTGCCAGAATACAAATAAACATAACTATAAATCCAATGAGGCAAGGAATGCCAAACCACCCTAATATACCATACTTCGAATATTGAGCTAACGTAATTCCGGTCATATTCATTGATGAAGCAAGAGTTACAATTGATAAGACAACAAATGTTACCGGAACTTCATAACTTAAAACTTGCGCAATAGCTCTTGCAGCACCCATTAGTGAGTATTTATTATTGCTTGCCCATCCGCCTAGAAATATACTTAGTACGGGAAATGCCACCAGAATAAGATATAAAATAACATTTGTTGAAGTATTTACAAATGTGAATTCTGAGCTGTAAGGAATTATTCCTAAAACAGTCATAGCCGGAATGAATACTAATATAGGAGCAAGATTAAATAAAAATTTATCTGCTTTTTTAGGTGTAATATTTTCTTTTATCAGAAGCTTAAAAGCATCAGCCAAAGTTTGCAATACACCCCAGAAGCCGACTCTATTCGGGCCTTTTCTTTGAGTAAACCATCCTAAAAGCTTTCTTTCTGCTAATACGATTACTAATACGGCAATCAAGAGGGCAATTGCTAAAATACAAAACGGCAGAATAAAAAATGTAATATCTCCAAAAAGTTTCGGGATACCATATTTTGCAAGTAGTTCAATATATAAATGATAGAGATAATTCATTATTTATCTACCTCCGGCAAAATTATATCCAAGGAGCCTGCAATTGCAATTGCATCATTCAAATATTCTCCGATAAGTAATTTTCTCAAAAGATTTACGGAATAATATGAACCTGTCCTCCATTTTAGTCGGTATGGCTTATCTTCTCCGGCTGATTTTATGTAAATTGATGCCAGTCCTCTTGGGGCTTCAATTTCACTATAAAATTCTCCTTGAGGAAGCTTTAACGTAAGCGGGTTTATCAAAATTTGTTCAAACTTATTTTCTTTTGCCCTTAATCTGCTTAAACACTGTTCTATAATGCTTATGCTTTCCCGTATTTCTAAAATTCTTGCTTTATATCTGGTCCAAGAATCTTTTCCGTCAAGAACCACCGGAGCAAAATCGAAACCATCGTACAATGAATCTTTTGTTCTCAGATCATAATCTATTCCCGATGCTCTTAAATTTACTCCTGTAATTGAATAATTCAAAGCAGTATCCGGTTCTAATATCCCCTTGTTTTTTGTTCTGGTTATAAATATAGGATTATCTGTAATAATTTTTTCATAGTCAATAATTTTTTGAGGCAAAATTTTGACAATTTCTTCTATATCCTCAAGATAGTCAATATCACTTCTGACTCCGCCAAAAACAAAATAATTGTACATCATTCTTTGACCGGTAAGTTTTTCAAAAAATCGAAGAATCATCTCACGTTCACGCATAGCGTAAAAAAACGGAGAAACCGCTCCTAAATCCATCAAAAAAGCACCAATCCATAAAAGGTGAGAGGCTATACGGTTTAATTCAAGCAGCGTGACACGAATAGTCTTTACTCTGTTTGATAATTCAACATTCAAAGCTTTTTCTACGGTTCTGCACATAAGCTCGGAATAAAAACATCCTGCAAGGTAGTCGATTCTGTCAACAGTCGGCAAATATCGGATATATGTCATACCCTCAGCCATTTTTTCCATTCCCCTATGGAGATAACCTATGTCAGGTTCGCAAGAAATAATTTTTTCCCCATCAAGTTCTAAGATTAATCTTAAAACTCCATGAGTGGACGGATGCTGAGGCCCGAGATTTAATTTAAGCGTTGTATTCGTCGTCATTCCAAGCTAACCTCGTATCGTCTTGAATGTAGTCTTTTCTTAACGGGTATCCTTCCCAATTTTCCGGCATGTATAAGCGTTTTAAGTCTTCATTGCCCAGAAAATGAATCCCAAACATGTCATATATTTCATTTTCGTCTGCTTTTGCAGATTCAAATAAATCTGTGATACTTTCTATTTCATTTTGAACTTTTACAGAAATAACTACTGCTTCTTCATTTTCTATTGAAAATAAATCGTACATCAGTTCAATTTCATCGCCCAAATCAATTGCTGTAATTGATTTTAGAATTTTAAATGAAAGTTTATCTTTTAAAAGTTCAATAACATTGTGAAGTTGTCCGCTAATGCAGACTTTATTACCTTCAAATTCTTCTATATTGATAATATTTGCCAATTGTTCTATGTTCATGATTGAACCTCCTTTAGAATTTCACCTTCTTCAATTAGTTTTGTTTTATGAGAAGATAAAAATTCTTTTCTTTTTAATATTGATTCTGATGTTATAATTTTTTTCTGCAATTTTTGCAGAGCATCTATTAGCGCCTCGGGTTTTGGCGGACATTGCGGAAGATATATATCAACCGGAATAATTTTATCTATACCTCTGATAACAGAATACGAGTTTTCACAAAACATCCCGCCTCCGCATGTGCAAGCTCCCATTGCTATAACATATTTGGGCTCTGCCATTTGCTCATAAAGCCTTAATAGTACCGGTGCCATTTTATGAGTAATTGTTCCTGCACATATTAGTAAATCCGCTTGTCTTGGCGAGCCTCTGAAAACCTCTGAGCCAAATCTTGCAATATCATTATCCGATGCGACGGTGTGCATCATCTCAATCCCGCAGCACGATGTTGCAAATGTAAGCGGCCATAAAGAGTTTGCTCTTGCATTATTTAATATCCAATCAATTGAACCGACAAAAATGCCCACTATATCCACCTCAACATCTTTTTATTTATTGCAATAATTAAACCGAATAAAAGAATTCCGACAAAAACAAATGCCTCAATAATAGCAAAAAGACCCAAAGCGTTTACAAAAACCGCAAACGGATACAGGAAGATTGTTTCGATGTCAAAAATTAGAAACATAACTGCATAGTTAAAATATTTAATATCAAACTTTATTCTGGCGTTTTTGAGAGGTTTTATACCACATTCATATGTAGAATTTTTAATATCATTCTTTTGTTTATACTGGCAAATAAATCCTGCAGCAAGCATTGCAATTGCGAACAGAAAAGACAAAATTATAAAAATTGATAAACAGACAAGCTCTTTCAAAGCAGAAATCCTCTTAACAATATTCTACAAAAAAAAAATCTGATATAATAGATATTATTATAGAATGTTAAGAGAAATTATATGGGTCAAATGTTTAAAAATTTTTTATTAGGTTGTTTACTTTGTTTTATAGCTCTTCCGTCTTTTTCTGCAATACAAGGCGGAATAGATTATAAAATTCCTATTGATTACACAAAATTAAATAAAGAGGAACTGGAATCAAAAGCAGAGCAATATTATTCAAGTGCGGTTAATTCAAAAAAAATTAATGAAGATATGACTTCAGCGCTTGTTTTATATAATATTCTTACCAAAAAAGAACCTCAAAATATTACTTATGCAGTAAAATTAGGAAAACTTTATGATGTAATTCACAAAGACAGATATGCAAAAGGGCAGTATTTTCATGCGACGGGTATAAATCAAACGCATCCTGAGCCTTATTATTATATAGGGTGTTATTATTACGATAGAGAATCCTATAGAAAAGCTTTAAAATTTTTCCAAAAAGCATATGATAACGGATATAACGAGCATTATGAAACGTTGTACTATATTGGTAATATTTACAAAAAACTTGGCGATACGCAAAACTCTCTTCACTATCTTCAAGCTGCTTCATCAATAAAATCCAGCAGCGAACTCGATAAACAAATTTATCAAGTCCAAAATGATAATAATTCAAATAAAGAGTTTTATAGAAAATAAATTAAAAATTCTTAGTTTAAACTGAAAAATATTGCAGTTGCGATTCCCATAAACAAGCAATAATATCCGAAAATTGCAAGGGAAAATTTACCTACAAATTTTAAAAAGTATTTTATGCACAAATACCCTACAATACCTGAGACGATTGTTCCTGCAATTATTGCTAACCAATTATACGTAACAACTTCTGCCACATCTATTTTTACCAGAGGATAAACCATTGATGCGCCTAATATTATAGGAATGCTTAATAAAAATGAATACTTTGCCGCAATAGTTCTGTCATGTCCGTTTAAAAGTCCTGTAGCAATTGTTAAACCCGAGCGTGAAAACCCCGGCAGAGCGGCAAGACCTTGAGCTATTGCTATTAACAAAGAACTCTTCAGCGTTATTTCTTTTTTATCTTTGATACGTTTCCCGAGCCACTCTGAAAATAAAAGCAAACAGCCTGTAAATATTAGGAGGCCTCCGACAATTGCGGGTTTATAAACTAAAAATTCAGCAACTTCATTCAATGGGTATGCAATAAGAACTGTAACAAATGTGCCAAGAATTATATAAATACCGGTTTTAAAATCTTTGGAAGAATAATCCCTGTTTTTTAGTCCGTAATACAGTGCTTGTATAATTTCCAAAATTTCTTTTCTAAAATATATTAAAACAGCAATTAAAGTTCCCAAATGGAGCATTATATCGAGAAAAACCTCTTGATTGGATTCTTGAACAATTTCTATTCCTTTGCAAACTTTATAAAAATTAGAAGTAAAAACAAGGTGAGCAGAACTTGAAATCGGTAAAAATTCACTCAAACCCTGTACAATTCCCATTAATATGCTTTGAATCAAATCCATTTACTTTTCCTCCCAGTAAGAGGCGCATGATGTAGAGGTTTCCCAAACAGAAATTTTACTTGTTTGCGGAATTCTTTCTTTCATTTTTGAATATATAAATTTTGCTATTATTTCGCTGCTTGGGCTGATTCCTTTAAATTCCGGAAGCTCATTAATATCTTTATGGTCGAGATAATCCAGTACCTCTTTAAGATTTTTCTTAATAACTTTATAATCAACTAAAATATTGCTTTTGTCTAAATTTGTACCTCTGACATAAGCTTCTACAAGCCAGTTATGACCATGCATATTTTCACAAGCCCCGTCATAATTCAATAAATGATGAGCTGCTGAAAAATACATTTCTCCTTTTAATTCAAACATAAATCCTCCTTGAAAAATACTAGCATGAAATTAATATGACTACAACTGTAATATTACAGTCGGTTTGAAAAAAAAGAACTCATATATTGAGAACTAAAAACTATATTGAGTCGATATTTCACCGTTAGGAAGCTCAAAGACAATTTTACCATTAATACAATATACATTCGGAATGCCATTCTTGCGGTTGTTTTCCTGTGCTTTTTTACTGCTTTATTGCCAAGTGGGTAGGTTGGGTGGAACCCAACAATAACTTGCGATTTTGCAGCAGGTAGTGGAAAATGTTTTCAATATGCAGTTTGGAAATTAATATTTCGCACATTTCCACCATTAAATATTTTGTGGGTACGCATTCAGAAAATTTCGACAAAACTTCAAGTAGAATGCAGCTTTACCAACCCTACGCATTAGCATAAAATTGATATGACTACAACTTATCCCTTTTATATTATTGCAAAATTAATTATGCAGATGTTTTCAATTATTAAAAAATGTTAATCTTTTACCCTTGAAATTTGTATTATTTGCCTGATTACGTTATTTGGGGTAATATAAGGATATGAATAAGGGGAAGATTGTTGTCGTCGATGATGAAAAAATTGTAACCTCTGCTTTTAAGACATTGCTTAAAGTAGAGGGTTTTGCTGATGGGCATTTTTTTAATTCTCCGAAAGAAGCTTTAGAATTTTTAAAAGAAAATAAACCGGATATTATTATATCTGATTTTCTAATGCCGGAAATGAACGGCTTGGAATTCTTACAAGAAGTTAATAACATTTATCCGGAAGTAAGTAAAATTCTTTTGACAGGTTATGCGGATAAAGAAAATGCAATCAGAGCAATTAATGAAGTCGGATTATACAGGTACATAGAAAAACCTTGGGACAATGATGATTTAATTATCAATATTAAAAACGGTATAGAAAGAAGTTATCTGCTCTCCGAACTGCGTGAAAAAATAAGTGAATTAGAAGCAGCAAAAAAAGAACTGGAAAAATATTCACATAACTTAGAACAACTGGTAGAAGAAAGAACCGTTGATTTACAGCAATCTAATGCGAAACTTGAAGGGATTGTTAATTATTGTGCGGACGGAATTGTAATAATAAATGAAGACGGAATTATTGAACAAGTTAATCCTGCACTTGAAACCTTAATCGGACTTGTTAATTCAAAGCTTATCAATTCTTCAATTGACGATTTTCTTTTCAGTAAAAAAACTTTTATCTCAAAAGAACTCCATAAACTTGATGAGAGTGAATTATTGCTAAGAGATTTTTATATAAAAAACCCGTTTGCAAACACTGAAATCCCTGTAGAAGTAAGTTTTGCAAGGATTAATCCGGATGATAAATACAAAAGATTTGTAGGTGTAATCAGAAATGTTACCGAACAAAAGAAAGCAGATAAACTGCGTGATGATTTTATTGCAACATTAACTCACGATTTAAGAACACCGCTTCTAGCAGCAATTCAAACTCTTAAATTTTTCTTGGATGGTGCATTAGGGGAACTTACGGAGCAACAAAAACTTTTAATTTCTACAATGTATAAAAGCAACGAGGATTTACTGGGCTTGGTTAATGCGTTATTAGAGGTTTATAAATACGATGCTGATAAACTAAAATTGACAAAAACGCATTTTAATATTTATAACCTTGTAAAACAGGTTTATGATGAACTTTTACCGTTGGCTAAATCAAAAAACATTGATTTTTCTATTGATACCGAAATTAAGGACACAGAAATTAATGCAGACAGGAGTGAATTAAGAAGAGTTATTTGCAATTTGTGCGGTAATGCAATAAATTACACTCAAGAAGGTGGCAAGGTTACTATAATATTAAAAACAGAGGGAAATGACTTGATTTTCTCTGTGTCGGACAACGGTTCAGGAATTCCGCAAGAGGACATCCCAAATATGTTCCAGAGATTTTCTCAAGGAACAAGTAAAAAACGCTCAACCGGAACAGGGCTTGGTTTGTATCTTTCAAGACAAATAATAGAATCTCATGGCGGAAAAATTTGGCTTGAAAGCGTCTTAAACAAAGGGAGTGAATTTTCTTTTCTGCTTACGGATGTAGTTAAAGAAAAAGAGTTATCAACAAGATAGATTTAAAATATGGAGTTGCACCAAAAATGATAAATGTACTTTTAGTTGAGGACCACGAATTGTATAGAATGGGGCTTTCAATGCTTTTAAGCAAAGCAGATGGCTTAAATCTTATATCCGAAGCTGCTGACGGAAAAGAAGGAATAAAAAAAGCAAGAGAGATGTCTCCTGATGTTATTTTGATGGATATCGGACTCCCAAATATAGACGGGATAGAGGCAACTCAAAGAATAAAAGACTTTAATCCTAATATAAAAATTCTTATATTTACTTCTCGTGACAGTGAAAATGATGTTTTTGAAGCATTTAAAGCAGGCGCAGACGGTTATATTATGAAAGGTGCAACGCCTGAACAGACAATATCTGCAATTAAATCTGTTTATGAAGGAGTTGGTTGGATAGATCCAAATATTGCTAAAATGGTATTTGCCAATTTGCAAAGACCATCTGCCAAAGTTGTAAGTGAACCTGCAGAGAATAAGTCTTCAAGAAGTAACTCATACGGTTTAACGGAAAGAGAACTTGATGTATTGGAGCTCATGGTAGAGGGACTTACCAATCCTCAGATAGCAGATAAATTAATAATAACAAGAGCAACCGCAAAAGCCCATGTTCACAGTATTTTGCAAAAACTTTGTGCATCTTCAAGAACGCAGGCAACAGTTATGGCTATGAAAGAGGGTTTAGTATAATGTTTTCTGCTGTTGCCGGAATGTATATGGCTGCAAAAGTCCACTTTTCACAAATGAAAGCTAATATAACTAAGCGTAGCGATAAACAAGTATCTGAGATGTTATACAAAAATAAAGTAGACAAACAAGATACAAAAGATAATTATAAAAAAAGCCGACTTCCGGAATTAGGTTATATGACGGTAGAAGAATATGAAGCTAAATCAAGACCTTTAACGAAAAAGGAAATCAGTGCCCAAATTTTAGATAAACCGGATTTGCCTAAAGATAAAAATTATATTTATGTTCCCCAGCATAAATTTAAACTCGTAAAATATAATGACCCTGTCGGAAGTCCTGAACTGTCACTTCCGCGAAAACTTCAATTTGACAGACAAATTAATGCTCAGGGTATTGTTTCGGGAGACTACACAAAACTAGTATACCCTTCTGTTTACTATTATGCAGAGGCAGATTGTGTAAGCTGTGATTTGTTTTTAATTAATCTCGACCCGACTCTTTCAAATCTGGAAAGAGTAGAGAGAGCAAATGTTTTAAATAAAGAGCCGAAGCCGTTACTTTCTACAAGTAAAGATATAGATATCAAGTTTATATTTAGAACACTTACTCCGATTGATTTTTCAACAGATAATACAAAACTTGTAATCAAAGAAAAAATCGGATACAAGCACGACGGTATTTGGAAAACCGATTTATGGGTTTATGATTTTAATAAAAAAGAGGCAAAAAATCTTACCGCGTTAAGAGAAGCCATTACATACTACTGGTCAAAAAATGAAAACACAGAGTTAAATGACAAACGCTGGGATATTTATCCAATGGGATTTGATGCTAATAATGATAACAGAATAATATCTTGTGCTTATGCATACACAGGTAATGTTCCGAAATTTTTAGGGACATGGAGTATTGATATTAATAATTCTTCAGCAAAACTTGAATCACTGTCAAGTGCTTCAATGCCGGTTGCAATTGTAGGTTATAAATTATCTGAAGAAGCAGAGGTAAAAAATATTTATGAACTAGAATATGAAGCAAAGCAGGAAGAAAAAAATATAAAGGCTAAAGTTAGGCAAGAAAAAGCAGAAAAAAGGGCGGAAGATGCAATTAAAAAAATGGAATACAGGCGAAAAATTCATCAAATGGATATGGATACAATGTTAAAAGTAAAACAAAGAAGAGATTATTTAAAAGAAGAAATGAAAAAGCATAAAGACGGTGTCACAGATAATTTGGGTGAAGAACCTAAGGAAGAAACAACAGAAAATGAAAATTTATAAGGAGAATAACATGAAAAAATCATTAGCTATGCTGGCAGTACTATCAATGCTTACAGGTACAATGTTGACAACTCAGGCAGGAACACAAGGGAATGAAAAAGAAAGAGGATATATAACAATATCAACATCCGCAGATTCAGAGATAGCTCCGGATACAGCTGAACTATCTTTTGCAGTAAAAACATCAGATAATAAATCACTTCAAAAAGCAACATTAATGAATAAAGATATTTCAGAAAAAATTTATAACATTCTGAAAGAATTAATAACTCCGGCAAACGGAGATTATATTAAAACGTCAAATTATAATGCATCACCTGTTTATAACTATAACGGAAATAAAAGAACGTTAGATAAATATGAAGTTTCAAACAGAGTAACAGTCCGAACAAAATCTATTGATAAACTGGGTTCAATGATAGATAAAGCAACGGAAGCAGGAGCGACAAATATAGATTCTTTAACATTTTCTGTTTCAAATTATGAATCTGAATGCAATACTTTAATAGAAAAAGCAACAAAGAAAGCAAATGCAAGAGCTTCAATTGCTGCAAAAAGTGCGGGAACATATCTTGATGGTATAAAATCAATGAATATAAGCTGCTCAGAAAACAGAAATGTAAGTACGCCAAGATATTATATGGCAAAAGCAATGGCGTTAGGGGCTTCTAACAGTTCTGCAGATGAAGCGGCACCTGCAACAGAAATATCAAGCGGAATTATAAAAATATATTCAAATGTAAATGTTACATTTTATGTAAAATAACGGAATTTTGCAGTAAATGTTGTGTTACTGATGTACAATTTATAATTATGGGCAAAATTTGAAGCTTATAAATATAAAGTATGTGCTATAATTAAATACATGGCAGATAAAATAATTATTTTTTCAGGAAAACAATATTCAGGCAAAGATACCGCAGCAAAAATTTTAATGGATAAAATGCCTTCATTCAAGCGTTGTGCAATGGGTGATATTATAAAATATGAATATGGGAAATTGCATAACGTATCTTATGAAGAAATTGAATCCAATAAACCAAAATACCGACAGGGCTTAATTGATTTAGGCAACTGGGGCAGAAGTCAAGATAAGGATTATTGGCTTAAGAAAATTTTATCTCAGGAAGGTAATATTGTTGTAACAGATGTAAGAATTAAACATGAATATGAGCTTTTTAAGTCAGCAGGCGCAATCTCTATAAGAATAGAAGCCGAAAGAGATTTGAGGGAATCAAGAGGCGGAAAACTTATTGGAGAAGACGATGTTACAGAGATTGATCTTGATAATATTCAAGATTGGGATTATATAATTGACAATAACAAGGATTATGAAACATTAAAGAAAAAAGTTTTGTTAATAGTTGAAAAATTACGCTAAGCATTTTTTACCTCACTTGTTAATTCTTTTTGGCTGCTATTTTCTGCTATAAGTGTCTCTGTTTTTGATTTAGGGAATAGTTTATTACTGATTGTACTTCCTAAAGCACTTAATAACATACCTGAACCTGTACCCAGTGCCATCCCTTTTCCGCCGGAGAATAACATTGCCGTTAGTGCTGTTGAAACTCCGAGACCTGCAATAACCGGAAATGCTCCTGATATTGTTCTTGATAGTTTATCTTCTTTGGTGTCAGCTGTTCCAATTGCGATGCCGCTTGCTATCAAACTGACAACTGCAGTTACAACATCAGTCGGGGCACTTCCTAACACTAAATCACGCTTTTTATCAAAATATTCTATATTTTCTGTCTTATTTGCTTTTCTTAAAAGCTTTTCTGCTTGTTGTACGCTATCTTCAAAAGCTTGTTTTTCTTCTTTATTTAGCTTGGGAGATAATAAATCAATTATTTCCCTGTACGCTCCTTTCTGTGTTTTTCCGTCTCCTACAAGCGAATTAACTACCAGTGCTCCTTCATCTTCTAATTTTGTTCTTTGAGGCATTAGAGCTTCTTCTGCCCAGAATTTAAAAGCATCCTTTGAGTGTTCAAGTTTCTTGTTTGAACCCTTAAATCCGTCTTTGTAACTTTGCATTTTTGCAATAACATCATTTTCAAGATTTTTCATCAAGTTTTCTTGCTTTTCTAATCTCTGTTTTATTTGTAAAGGCGTAAAATATTCTTGAATGTTGTCTATTTCAGCGAGTTTCTCTTCCAGTTTAACTTTTTCTTCTGGAGAAAGCCTTCCCTTATAATGTTTTATAATTCCATCAAGAGAATCCATCTGTTTTTTTACGCTGTTGTGTTTTCTATATACTGTTTGTCTGCTTATTTTATCAAATCCTTTTGTAATACTTTGATGAATTTTTCTTGTAAACGGAGTTTTATTACATAGTTTTTGAAACATTTCATCTTTAAATGTATTTCCGTTATTTAGAACTTGAATAGTATTAGTTATACCATTCAGGGTTTTTTCCTTAATTTTGTTCCATAACCCCCATATTGTATTATCGACTTTTGCTTTATTTCCGGCTTTTGTTGATTTTGTTTTTAATTTGTTGACCAAAGTCGAAGAAAATCTCGGGTTTAAAAGTGCAACTATTGCGCTTAAAACCAAAACTGTACTACCTACACGAATTGCTGTTTTATGAGATTTCTTTTTTTCTTCGTCTTCCGATTCCGGCACAAAGGAATCAACGGTTGTTTTTACAATATTTTCAACTTTATCAATAGGCTTTGTTACAATATTCAAGCCGCCTTGTTCCTCACCTTTAAAAGGAACTCGGTAATAGTTATTATAATTATGCATATTGTAATGTACGCCTGACACAATTTTACCTTTAGATTTAACCTTCCAAATATATAAAGTTTTTGATTACAGAAAAATTGCTATTTTATTGGCTTTTTATTAAGAGTTGTAACAAATTTATTTATCTGTAATTGTTCCGTCCGCTGCTTCAAAATAAATTTTGTTAACAGTGCTGTCAGGATTATATAATGTTATTCGTTTACAACCTTCATATTCAGAATAAGATTGATACGGAATATTGCTGTTTCCTTTGTATTGGTAGTGTTCATTCTTGATATCATCATAAATAATACGTTTTTGCTTGTCATATTTGTTATGTTTTTCGTTTCTGTCCGAATCGAAAACGTCAGATTCCCAATATATTAAAACTTCATTTTCATTGTATCGTTCATAGCTTTTTTCTATGATTTTTGTACTATCATTGTTGGTAGAGTCTGATAGAAAATATTCGCTATAAAAACTATTTTCTTTTAAATTTCCGTTTGGCCAATAAACTTTTTCGGTATATGTGCTGTCGCCATCTTTAGAGTAATCATTGTGTATAATTTTTGAACCGTCGGGAAAAGATTTTGTTATTTTTGTAAATCCTTGATCGTCTTTTTCTGTTTTTATAACTGTTCTTTTACCATCGGGAGATATAGATATATTATGTCCTAAACTGTCTTTCTCCACTTTACCGTCAGGATATACAATTTCAGACCATGCATAATTTTCAGCAGTAATTTTATTTTCTGAAGGTAAGTAATGGTACCGCTTTTTTATTCTATTGTCTCTCAAATGATATTCATTTATAGATAAAAATGAAGAATCCTTTTTTTCCGTTATTTTAACGCTATCAATAATATCATCGGGTGACGTTTTTTTATAGCAAGATTGGCATGCTGATAAAGACATCATAGCTGCTGCTGTGAGTGCATATCCAAAAGTTTTTGCTTTTTTTATCTTGTTTTTGAATACTGGTACGATGTTACAATTATTCCTGTAATTATTGTTTACGATTCCAATTTTCATATTTTATCACTCCTTAATGTTATAAAAACCGTAAAAGATTTTTTTGCCGATACAAACAAGTATTCAATAAAAATGTCGAAAATATTTATATTCTCGACATTTTTATTATTTGTTTTAATTATTTCTTCTCTACAGAAGAATTATTTTAAATATAATATTTGGTATTTAATATTAAAAAATAGAAATCTTAACTTTCAACTTCTTCAGGAATATCACTATTTCTGATTGTCGATTTGTCGGAAGAAAGAGATTTGTCTTTGAATTTTTTAACCTGTCTGTCGAGTTTGTCTGCTAATAAATCTATGCTTGCATACATTGATTCTGCGGATTCCTCACAATGAACAACACCGGTATTCATTTTACAAGAAACTTCTGCTACGTGTTTGCCGGTTGCAGCGGGATTTTTAATTACAGAAAGAATTACATCAATAGCTGTAATCTGGTCGTAGTGATTTGCAACTTTTCCGACTTTTTCTTTTACATACGCTTTAATAGCATCAGTAATTTCGATGTTTTTACCATTTACATGTATATGCATTTACACCTCCTAATAACTACATTCTTATTGTACAATACTTTATCAATTATTACAAGACAAAGAACTCCCAAAAAGCCAAATAGAGCGCTTTTTGACATTATCAAATATTAAGGATTAAAAACTAACTCCCAAGAAAATATTGATAATTTTGCTGCATAGAAGCAATCATATTCTCCATAGCCTGGAATTTCTTTTCTAATTGAGCTTTATATGTTGTTATACTTGAACTTTTCTTTGTAATTTTTTCATTTACTTTTTTGATATTGGAATCTATTGTAGAAGTTTTGATATCAAAGTATCCGCTTACAGATTTTAAGCTTTGTTCTACAGTTTCTTCCATCATGCCAAATATGCTGTTGTCTCCTGTTAACAGTGATTTTACTGATTCAGGATTTTCCTCTAATGCCTTAAGGAATTTAGATTCGTCAAAGCTTAAAGAGTTTGTATCAGCAGATAAGTTGTTTGAATCGGCAGAAGATGTTGAGATACCAATTTCTGCCAAAAGCTTGTATATACCTCCATTTGTATCATTAGAGCCGTTTGCATAACTTCTTACGGTATTTTTAAGGCTTACTAATGATGATTCACCATGAAGAGCTGCTCCTGATGATGTAACAGTATCAATTTGATCAATGAAACCGTTATAAGCTGTTACAAAGTTTTGTATTGCATCTTTTAAGCCTGAAGTATCTTGAGAAACTTTTAATGTAGTTTCTCCGTCTTCTTCGGTATTTGCTCGTTTTAAGTTCAATGTAACACCTTCAATTCTTGATATATCAGAAGTTATGGTGTTTGATGTTGAAATCATGTTTGTTCCGTTAATAGAAAATATAGCATTTTGACCCAATTCCTGAGCGCTTGTAAACATTCTTGTAGCCAAAAGATTGCCGTCTTCATCCCATTCGGAAGTCGTTAAACCCATAACATCCGTAAAGTTGCTGGTACCGGCTTCAATGTTTATATATGATGCACCTTCTTTGGTAGAAGTAATTGATAATTTACCTGTTGCATCATCCCAGAAAGCAAAAGCTTGTGCATCTTCATTTGTATTAATTTGAGAAATTAAAGAAGATAATGTAGTATCATCATTAATTGTAAATTCTGCATCACCAATAGTAAAAGTACCGGCTTTAATTATCTCATTAAACCCTGCGTCTGCTGATGTTAATTTAGAAGATGTTGTTGCTTTGTAAACAGAGTTTGTAGAAGTATAAGATCCGTCTTCTTGTCGTTCTAATCCTATAAGTGATACAAAGTTAGAAGTATCTGTTGTTGTACCGATATGGATAGAATCACTTTCGTTTTGAGCAGAAAAACTTATTACGCCGTCTTCATTAATATTCATATCAATACCGACTGCAGACAGTTTAGATTGTAAATCTCCTACAGTGTCATCTTCATTTATTTGAATACTATTTTTATGTCCGTTAAGATATGCGGTCAGTGCTCCTTGCGAAATACCTAAACTTTTTAACGTAGTAGAGGAATCGGCTACAGAACTTGCTGACTGCTGAGAAACTGCTTTTGTAAAAGTAGCAACTTGCTGTACTTTTATATCATAATTTTGTCTTCTTGCACCTGATGCTACTGTTGCAGTAAACACATCAGTATTTGTGGATTCTGCACTATTTTGAGCAAATAAATCGAAAGTTCCGCCAAATTTTGCATCTGTAAGTCTTTCAATAGCTGTTCTCAGAGAAGAAACAGCACTGCGAGTATTGCTAACAGCAGCTTTAGTTGTCTGCTCACTTGTTAATTGAGTTTGCAGCTTGGTTACATCTTGTTGTCTTACCGAGATAAGAGCATCTACCCATGATGATGTATCTAAACCTGATACTAAACCGCTAAATGAAATACTCATAATTCAAAATCCTTTTTGTTGATATAACGATATATACTATAGTATATATAATATATATCATTATAAACCATGTCTTTCACCATTTCAACCCTTTAAATGGAGGAGATTTTTCTTAATCTCTATATATATATCGGCATATTTTCAAAAAACTTTAGAAAAAATGAAAAATTTGTTACAAAAGTTTACATACTTTTTACTTATATTGTTATTTTGGTGATTATATTAAGAATTGTAAATTCGAGTTTTTCTTATTATTACTAAATCCTGCGGGTTTATTGCTAATTTATCTGCATGCTTGGTTAAAGTTTTTTTTTAAAATGCCGATATAAAAAATGATGATATTATATAAGGAGTAGTATATGGATTTAGGCCATACTATGCGCAATAGATTTAAATTTACGCAGATAAATCCTTTTGATGTCAACCGGCTAAATAATGAAAATAAAGATGTTCAAACAGTTTCACCTGATTTGCAGGAAGAATCTGCTGCTCCGCATTCTCAAGAATCACTAAAATCAAATAAACCGAGCGGAAATAGAAATTTAGAGGAGCCGAAAATACGAACACTGGGAGATGCATTTTCAACTTGGCTTGATGCTGAGTATGCAACATCATTTCAAGCAAAAGATAGTAAAGAAAAAAAATTAAAGAACGAGATAGAAGTATATTTGCTTGAACTTGACGGTATAGAGCCAAGCGGTGATAATTATGCAAGAAAACTTGATACACAACAATTGAGTACACTTGAAAGTTATATAACAAAACTCAATGACAAAGAGAATTATCCGAATCTGGAATTAAAAATTGAGTATAAAGAAGACAACTTGTGTGACATATATCTGTTCAACAAAGGTGAATATGTATACAGTGTCGATGATTTAGATACAAAAATGATTAAAAGTATTATCAATAATACTAAATCAAAATATGTAGATGATTATTGTGCAGTTTTAAAACAAAATTTAATTGATGCTAACGGTTATGATGACAGTTATTCGGAAAAAATAATCGAATTTATTCGTCAGAAAATTAACATAGATGATGCAGCCAACCTTGAAGATTTATTGACAGATATTGATAATATTTCCAACATATTGACAGGTAAAACAGATTTAAAAGAATACAGATTTAATCATACTATACATTGTGAAGACATATATAAAATTTTTCAAGATGCTGCTCTTTATCAAAATAGTAAAGGGGCTTCCATTCAAGATGAATTTTTTATGTACATGTTAGAGTCTTCATTCAATTTTGAAATTCCGGAAGACAGAACTGCTATTATAAACAAGTTGTTTATGAGATTAAACAATGAAATCGGAAGAGAAAATAAATTTCGGAATGATAGTTATAACCAACATACTAATGATTTTAGGGTTTATATGACGGAGATGTCTAAACTTGACAAAAATGGTGATGATTCATGGCTGGATGAATTCTTTTCTGTAGTAAATGAATTCTCCGAACAAATAAATAAAACATCAGGATATCAAAACGCCGTATCAGTAGACACAGAAGCACTGTATGGAGATAAGGAAGAATTAACACCGTCTGATATTACAACTATGCTAAATGATATGTTATTTAGCAATGATGAAGGTGTAGTAAAATTGAGAGCTACGCTTTATGATGCATTTAAAAGATTTAATATTGATAACTATTATGATGAAGCGGAAATTATTACTAATATTATAAAAATGCTTAATAATAAAGCCGGTGTTGAAAATACTAAACCTATAAAACTTACAAAAGAAGTTTTTGAAAAACTTAATGACGGAACATTGTTTGAAGTTTTGGAAAAATACATAAAAAGTGATGAACTGAGGGAAGAATACTATTTTGGTATTGATGACGAACTTGATTTGTATGGTGAAGCAAGAAAATCCGGTGCTTGTTGGGCAATAGCAGCTCTTACATCATTGAGTAATACCGAAATCGGAAAGCAAATGATAAAAGATGCAATGACTTTTAATGATGACGGAAGCGTTACTGTAACTTTCAAGGGTGCATTGGATGGTAACGGAAATCCAAGAAGCTATACTATAACAAGAGAAGAAATGGAAGCCGCAAAGAATAATTCGGACGGAGTTTCTTATGGTGATAATACAATGTTTGTTCTTTTGCTCGCAACAGAAAAACTGAGAAAAGACCTTGGAATAAGAGTAATTGCAAAACAATCTTCTCTCTCTCCTGATGACCCCGGATATGGAATATATTGTGGTTGGGGAGAAACTATGGTAGAATGGTTTACCGGAAAAGCTGAATTAGAGCTACTGGACGATATTACCAGGAAATTATATGACAACTGTAGTGACGATATGAAAGCATATTTAGACTACATTGAAAGAGTTGAAGGTAAAAGTAGTTATTCTTATTTAAAAGAGTTATTAGGTATTGAACAAAATCTTTCTAAATCAGAAATGTTTTATGCACTTAAAGACGGACTTATCTCAGGAGATGTGATGCTGCATTTGAGTACTGTGGGAGTGGCATCCATGCCAATTTATCCTGACGGAGAAATGCAAAACTTTGGAGGAAGTCATGCCTGGGGTGTCAAAAATATTACCGAAGAAACTGTTACTTTCTGGGATTTGTATAGACAAACAGAATACACCGTCTCTATTGATGATTTGCTAAATTCAGGCTTCTTCATCAGTTATACAGTTCTGAATGATGAATACGAATTCTATACGCTGTATGATTTGCTAAAAGAAAGATTCTATAAACTTGAAGAAGAAGTAGTTAATTCAAATACTCAATATGATAAGACGATTACTGATTCTGATTTATATTCGTATCGAATAAGTATAGGAAGTTCAGAGGTAATAAGTAAGAAAACGTTAAAATATAAAATTGAAAGTTTATTAATTAGTATATGTAAAAATATCCCCAATTATACTGACTACTGTGCATTGATGAATGCTTATGACGATGTGCTATCAAGTAATTTATCAAATGCAATGGATTTGATTGCACAATTAATTGATGAAAATATGCCGCATAAATATATTATTGAAAAACTGCAAGAATCTTTAAACGCTGAGAATATAATTAACCAATTCTTGTCATTACTTCCCGATGGAGAATCTTAAAATTAAGGAAGTGAAAACAATATCTGATTTTACATAATTTTCATGTTAATATTAAGAAAAACATGAGGATATTTAATATGAAGAAATTTTTGCAGATTTTAGGGTTTGTTGTGCTTGGTATAATTTGTGCGGCATATCTTTGTTTTTTATTTGTTTTACCAAATGTAATTAATTTAAATCAATATAAACCGCTTGTTCAGGATATTGCAAAAGAACAGGCGAATTTAGGAGTGGATTTCGGTGAAGTCAAAGTTATTACAACTCCGCTTCTAGGTGCAGGAGTTAATATAAAAGATATTAAAATAACACTTCCTGACGGTTCACTATTATTTACGGCAGAAAACTTGAAAACAAGAGTTGCTATTCCGAGTATTTTCCTTTTAACTGCAAAAGTTTCTTGTTTTGAACTGGAAAAACCGTTTGTTAATTTAGAGATAGATAAAGATAATGTCGACTATAAAGTTGTAAAACTGGTTGAGAATATATTGAATTCAAACAAAGAAAAATCTTTAGGTGAAGAAAAAGTTGTAACTCAAACCTGGTTTAATCCTAAATGGATAAGAGTAAAAGTTCCCTGTGTAAAACTCAATAACTACAAAATTTTAGTTAACGATTTAAAATCCGGACATTATTTGGATTTGCATGGTGAAGAATTAAAAGCGGGATATTTCAACGGAAAAGTTGTAAAACTAAAAACATACGCAGAATTATTCTCGGATGAAAATAAAAATGTTACTGCAAATCTTGATGTAAATACATTTCTTCCCAAAACAGAACCGTCATTGGATTCAGAAGATGATCCCGCAGAAAGGATAGATGTTCCTTTTGTTAACCCTGTTGATGTATATAGAAATTATGATTTAAAAGCAAATATCGATTCAAAATTACGTATTCGTGAGCACAAAGGTGACATTACATCTTTCGGGCACTTGAATATTGACGGTGTAACCCTTAGAATATCTCATTTGCAATTACCGGAAAGCTATATTCACCTAAAAACATTTGAACATACTCTTAATGTGGACACAAATATTTATCCCGCTCAAGAACAAAATATTCAGCTTTTGGGTAAATTAAACTACAGCAGACACCCTTGGATAAATATGAATATTAAAACAGGAAGCATAAAATTTAATGACATGCTTATTTTGGGTAAAGCATTTTTAGATTCTCTAAGATTACCAAATGAACTTGGTGATTTCAAAGCAGACGGAACTGCAATTGCGGATTGTTACATAAAAACAAACTTTAAAAAACTTAAGTCAAACGGATATATAAAAATTCAAAACGGAGGTTTGGCTGTTAGAAATTTAGGTCAGGTAATATCGAAAGCTAATGTTAATGCTATTTTAGACAACAGCGTATTGAAGTTTGAAAATTCCAGTTTATTTGTTAATAATTCCAAAGTTACAGTTGACGGAAGTATTGATGAAAAATCCGTAGCCGATATTTCAGTAAAGACAGATAAACTTCCTTTACCGGCTTTATTTAACGCCTTTGCACCAAGCGAATTAAGAAGGGCATATAATTTTTCTTCGGGTAATGTTTCTCTTAATGCTTCGGCAAAAGGAAAGCTAAAAGAACTTATTGCAAATGCAGAATTCACGTTGGAAAACTTTAACTTATCAGACAGAAAAAATACATTTAATCTCAAGGATAATAATTTAAACGGACAATTTACTTGTGATGCCAAGCAGAAAGCTCTGTCAGGAAGCATAGAAAATAAAGATTTTACTTTTACACTTTTAAAAACTATGTCATCAGTCAGAATACCGAATTTAAAAGTCGGAATAGCGGATAAAAATATTTCTGTTGCAGAAAATAAGTTACTATTCAATGACAAATCAGAAATAAAATTCTCAGGTGATATTTTAAATTATGAAAAATTAAAAAGTATTACGTTTGATGCAAAAGGTAATGTTGATACAAATGACATAGTTAAATTTATAGGTAGAGAACTAAAACCGTTTATTCATTCTCAAGGTGTAATACCTGTAAAACTGTCAGTTGAAGGCAACAAGAAAAAACAAACAATTGTTGCACAAGCTCTTGCCGATAAAGATAACTTTATTACTCCCGCAGACTTTACCGAACTGGGAGGAAAGCAGACTTCCCTTCAAGCGGTAGTGGATTTGAAACCGCACAGAATTAAGATTAAGAAAACAGGTGCGTATATCAGAACCGTATCAACCGATGAAGACGGTAATGAAATAGTTAATCTTGATGGTGTTATTGATATAGACGGAACAATTGCAGGAAATAGAATTAATTTACTTAAGGTTCATATGCCTAAAATTTTAAGCGGAAAAATACACGTATTTCCTCAATCTTCTTTCTTGATTGATAAAGCTCGTTTGTTTGTATATGGACAAACATCAAATCCTATTATACGAGGCGGACTAAATATAAGAGAATTAAAAATTCCTGAAATCTTAACCTCTATAGCAGATACAAAAGTCGATTTCAGGGGGCATAATCTCAATTTTAATCTGACAGATATTTTATTAAACGGTTCTGATATAAGTGTGAATGGTGACTTAGATTTAAATCCGAGTACAATTTTAAATATTTCCGGATTAAATATCTCATCAAACAGCATAAATTTAGAAAAATTACTAAAGGTAGTTGATTCAGCAATGAAATATGTTCCTGCAAAGCCTGCGGGAAGTTCTCAGACTTCACAAAGCTCGGATATTCCTGTTGCTGTTCAAAACGGCTCAATAAATATGAGAAGAATACAAACAGGAAATATTGTTGTTAATAATACAACTTCACGTATGGCATTAAGACACAATATTTTAGGCTTAAGAGGTCTTAGAACCAATATATTCAACGGAAGTGTAAACGGCGATATTTTCGTTGATTTAATAAAGATACTGGTTAATGTAGATTTAAAAGGTGAAAATATAAATGTAGCAAAAGCAATGTTGGATGCAGCAGGCATGAAGGATATGCTCTCCGGAACTGCAAAATTTGATGCCAAACTTTCTATTGACGGAAATGCAAAAACTGCTGCGGATCAAATGAAAGGAATCAACGGAGAGATTAATTTTACTTTGCTTGACGGTCAATTTGGCCCGTTCGGAAGAATAGAAAACTTAATTATTGCAGAAAATATCAGAGAATCTCAATTCTTCCAAACAGCTCTCGGAGGAATAATAAATTCTTTAACGTCAATTGATACAACACATTTTACGGAATTAACCGGTCATTTACATATGGACAAGGGAGTTTGTCATATAGACCCGATTACTTCTTTAGGCAATGTTTTGACTCTTCATATTTTCGGTGATTTTGATTTAGTGAGAAATTACGCTGATATGAAAGTCAGAGCAAAAATGTCTTCAATTATCTCAAAAGTATTAGGGCCGTTAAACGCTATTAACCCGGTTAATCTTATGAATAGTGCTGCAAGCATGAATGTTGTAACAGCAAAAGCATTTTCACTCTTCTGTGAAGTTGTTCCTGAGTCTGAACTTGCAACACTTCCGAGCTTTGAAAACAGTTATGTTGATTCGGGCGCTGCAAAATTCCAACTAAAAGTAAGAGGAGATGCCGCAAAACCGCTAACGCTTGTCAAATCATTTAAATGGCTTTCTTCAAAGACCGAATATGATGAAGCGGTAGAATTTGTTAACTCTCTTCCTGAAGAGATTGAAGGAAGTACTGCAACAAATATTGAAGAAGCGATAGCAGAAGCCAAAGCTCTTGAAGAAGAAAAGAAAACACTAAGATATAAGGTAAAACATTTATTCGATAAAAAAGATAAAACGGTTAAATCTGAAAAACCTGTAGAACCGATACAAGAAAACGATACTCAACAAAACGGAGAAGGTGAAGAATGATAACGGCACTTTATGCAGGAAGTTTTGACCCGATAACATACGGGCATTTAGATATAATAAAATCGGGTTCGAAAGTTTTTGATAAACTGATTATAGGTATAGGACACAATTCTCAGAAGCGAGGATTAATACCAATCTCTGACCGTATAGACTTAATAAAAGAGTGTGTAAGTGATTTTTCGAATGTAGAAGTTTTGTCTTATGAAGGTTTAACTGCTGATTTTGCAAAAGCAAACAATATTAATATTCTTGTAAGAGGACTCAGAAATACAACGGATTTCGAATACGAAAAAGAAATGGCACAGTTTAATTATGCTTTAAATAATGAGTTAGAAACGGTATTTCTTTTATCAAAACCGGAGAATAGCTTTCTCTCATCATCCGGAGTCAAGGAATTAATCTTTCATAAAAGAGATGTGTCTGACTTTGTACCGCAAAACGTTGCCAAATATTTGTATCAAAAAACAAATAAACCAAACATAAAGTAGAATATTTTATTACATTCGGACTAAAAAACTTAAAAAATTCTGCATTTTGCTATATAAATCTAATCCGGCAGGGTTCATAATTTTTAAACTGTTTTATCTATATTAGAGCCTATTTTTGCGTAATTTGAATAATAATAGTTAAAAATTAGGATTGCAATATATGTCAGGTAGTAAAAATTTACAAGTGTTAATATAAAATATACAACAATGTTTTTTCCTGCAAATGCACTTATCATTGATATAAATAAATATGTAATAATAATAAATAAAAATAATCCGATATTTTTAAAAAATTTAAAACTGAATAAATCTCTTAAAGCAAACCACAACCCTTTAAACGGATTTTTGGTTTTGAAAAATATTGCGGGTGCATAAAATAATATTGAAAAATAATTAATAACCATTGCCGCAAACAAAAGAATATTCCAATAACCTATTTTAACTAACTGTTCTTGATTGAGCGATGAGACAAAAACCTTCATAGCTGCAACGCTTGATAGAGCTGAAGAAACTTGCGCGGAAGTTATATTAGGATTCCCTATATAATGTTTGCCTATAAAAAAAGCAACTGCTAATATAACAAACGATAATACTCCGTAAGAAAATAACATTCCCAATATACTCAAAAAATATTCTCCGACACCTGCCGGAAATTCTGACATTAATGATTCTTTTTTGTCCATTTCAGGCTCTTTTACCGCTTTCATTATCATGAAAAACCATCCCGATAAGAAAGCACAAAGCATTAATATCAGCAATACGAGAGAAAATATTATGCCGAACCTGTTTCCGTTTAAGGAAAAAACAGCATAAATATTAGATATAAGCGAAAAAAGAATTAACGGAGTTGCAATAATCAAAAAATCATTTGTAATCTTAAAGCTCTCTTTTATTGTTTTAAACATAATTAATTTACCCCGTAACTCTTTAATAACTAATTAAATATACTACAAATTTATTATGTGAGCAATTTATTTAATAATTTGTTCTAAATCTTTTTTGGGTGAAGTTAAGACTTTGATATTAAAATGTTTTTTTAAAGATTCAATAATATTCGGATTTATTACTGTTTGGTTCCAAGTTCCGATATAGATATTACTTTGGGTATTATTAAAATTTAGTATTACTGATAGCGTATGCCTGTCACAATAAGGGAATAACATTTCTATAGGAATTTTAGTATTATCATGCAAATATTTATTAA
>ODAI011086468.1_pt1 | contig 35726 bp, 21 predicted proteins | sample 1539321 | NCBI WGS metagenome assembly ODAI01 (sample SAMN02144231, study PRJEB22623) | gut metagenome | biome: sheep rumen | host: Ovis aries | place: New Zealand
CATCCTGCATGTCTTGGAGCCCGTTGTGCCCTGCACTCCGTCTACTACAGACCTCGGAGAGGCTACCATCACACTCGGGGAGTCATTCCTCTTCGGATGCAATGTCCTGACACCCGCGTCAGCACAAGACACCATCCTGCAAGAGACCCTGCAGAATGTGGGCGGCTGTGACTCTACCGTCACACTCATCCTGCATGTCTTGGAGCCCGTTGTGCCCTGCGTGACAGTATTAGGCGATACCATCCGTGATACCATTCAACTTGGTGAAAGTTACCTCTTTGGTTGCACCGTTTATAAGCCGAGCCAAGACACTATCGTTGCCGACAGCTCTTATACGGCTATCAACGGCTGTGACTCCGTAGCTATTCTCAAGTTGCATGTATATAGATTTGAGTATGATACAATCTATCTCGATCCTGTTTGCAAAAACGAGCCTATCGCAGTGTTAAAGAACCAAATGTTCACCAAAGATACCTTGATTCTGAACTTCGATACGACAACAGGATTCACACCAGATACCATCCATTCGTATCAGGTATATATCTTCAAGGAGCCTAACTATACAGACATTACCGTACAGAAAGTACTTGATAAGGGTGCTATGCTGACCGGTAAACAAGGTAAGGCTATTGATGCCGACTTAATCAAGGGCTTCAAGGACTCTATTCAATCTGTCTTCAACGACTGGAGTCGCACTGTACAGCACCCCACTACGATTGAAGAGATTTCGTTCTTGAAGTATGAAGATGGTGGATGGACTGAATGGACAGCAGCTAAACAAGCAGAGCACATTGCTCGCCACGAAGATTCTATCAGTATCATATTCACTATTAAGATGAATTGTGGTGAGCTCGAGAGTGACCCGTATAAGTTCTACACGGAGCCGTGGGATACTATTCCTGCTACGCCGGTAGAGATTAAGGACACCCTCTGCTACGGAGAGACATTTGAACTCTATCCGGATTCCATCATTACCGTTGAGCATGATATAACGCTTGTACGGGTTGATACGGTTAAAACGACTGCACAAGACTATGATTCACTCACAGTCTATAACATCACAGTCAATATGCCGTCCGATACGACCAAGTTGCTCAATATTCGCGGCTTCTATGGTGATTCTATCTTCATCGCCGGTGACACCATCACCACGACGAAGGCAGACACCGTGAACCTGACGAATGTGAACGGTTGTGACTCCGTAGTAGTTTATAGTGTCATTATTCCGGAGGTTGAAACCAAGGATATCAAAGACACCGTTTGTGTTGATTCGGAATACAGCTCACGCAATGGTCTGCATACAATTACCGGTTCAACTCAATGGAGCGATACCGTATGGTGCGGTTCGGCTACTGAGCCTGACTCGATTTACAGATACGACATCTATGTTTACAACTTCGAGTTGCCGATTGCTGCTCCGACGGATGTAACCCTTTATTGCGGCGACACCATCGACTTCAGCGGCGATATCGCAACAGTAGAAGCTGCCATTGCGGCTGACCCGCTCTTTGCGCCGAACACCACCATTGAGTGGTATATCGTGGACGCAGACGGTAATCTTACTGCCGCAAAGAACTATGTTGTATCCGCAGAGAATCAGTCTCTCAAGCTCGTCTATAAACTCATCAATAACGAATGCGGCACATCGCTGACTTCAGCAGAAGCGACCTTCGATGTAGTTCCGCACACCGATTCGCTTGATATCATCAAGGGTAAGTTCGGAGACTTCATCATCATCGTGGATAAGAACCTTGTTGACACCACCATAGCCCGTCCTGCCGGCGCTACTCTTAGCGACGAAGGAACAGAGGTGACATGGTATCGTGTCGGTACCGGCGCTAACGGTGAAGATGAGATCCTCGACTGGAAGACTGAAGCGCAGAGCAAAAACGGCTACTACATAGCCGCTAAGGAGAGAGCTGCTCTGACAGGTTCTTACTATGTAGTCATCAATATCCAAGGCGCTAATGGTTGCGGCTCTGTTATTCGCTCGAACATTTGGGAGTGCGCTACACCGACCGCAGCGACACCGCGTCTGACTCCGAACAGAGTCAATGCAGGCGAGCCTATGTGGCTCATAGACCTGAACGCCGAAGAGGATACACATGTACGAATCTATGACGCTTCCGGTAAAATGATGAACGAACTGCACTACAATGCTGCACAACAACAACTCATTCCGACCGTCGGAACGAGCGGTATGTACCTGCTGCATGTTGTCAACGGTGCGGTTGAGACAACTCTTAAATATATGCTTAAATAATAGGAGGATACGACAATGAAAAAATACATAGTTTTATTTATTGCTCTCATTACGCTCTCCCCTATTGCTAAAGCAGACGGAGAGTTGGTAGGCTATCTCGCGGAACGCGACGAAACCCTTCAGGAAAAGGCAGTTAGCCCAGACGCTAACTACCTCTTCCAGAAAGGGGATACCATCGTCATCAAGAAAAGCGAAAAGTATTACCTCACCGGTGAGGTAATGTCCGAATGGGTTTACTATGTTCGCCACGTCATACTACAAGTTGGTGGTAAACGATTCCCCAACGGTGTCCTCATCAACGGTATCTACTCATGGGTAGATCCTCAAGGTCTATATCTTGCCGGCAGCACAAATTTGAACAAAGTTGCTGAAGATAAGAAAGCCGAGGATAAACCCGGTATTGACGAGAGACAGAAAGAGTTCGAAAACATGCCCGAAGAGGATCGTCAACGCATTCTCGAGGATGCGGCTAATCACCCCGGTAATATTCCTTTCGAGGAAGAAAAGCCCGTGGAAGAGCAGCCCGTTGAGAAACCCGTTGAGGAGACTCCCGTTGAGCAACCCGTCGAAGAGGCTCCCGTAGAAGAGGCTCCCGTAGAAGAGGCTCCCGCTGAGCAGCCGGCTCAACAACCTGTGGAGGAACAGCCTGCAACGCAACCCGTTGTAGAGGAGACTCCGCTGCCGACGGCCAAGCCCGTTGTCGTACAAGGCAATGAAGAGGCGGTATATAATGTATCAGGCAATCAGCTCCGTACCGAGATTGACCGTTTCACTATCGGTCTTCGCGGCGGTTGCGCATCACTGATGCACAAAGCGAACGAGCAACGTTACAACCTCAACTGGAATGCCGGATTTGATGTGCTCCTTGACCTCCAATATGCCCATTATTGGCGGAAGACAGACGACAAGCCGTTCTTGGGTCTCTTAGTCGGTGTAGCAGCCGGATATAGCCGCAGCCCGTTGGCCGGTGCTGTGAATGACGATCCTTATGTAGTATCGACTTCCGAAGGCGATTTGACCTATAAGATCACTGCCGACAAAGTAGCCGAATACGACGGACAGATTCAGCTCGAAGTACCCATTATGTTCTCCATGATTCATAAGGGCTTCTTCCTCAATGCCGGTCCGCGCATGTCGTTCCCGGTCTTTGCTCACTATAACCAAGAGATTACTAACGGTCATATCACCGCTACCTTCCCTGAAGGTGTAGTAGTTCCCGATGAGCTTATCACCGGTAAACTCACTGAGAACCAAAAGAACACTGTTGGTAACTGGCAGCACTCAACCTTAAATGTGATGTTAAGTGCAGAGCTCGGTTACGAGTGGAATTTCAAGAACAATCACTCTCTGGGACTCGGCGCTTATGCGAATTACTCGGTTTATACCCTATATAAGAACAACACCTCCACCGGCTCACTGGTAGCCGTAACGGATGTCCCGGGTGCAGGCTCGCCTGCCGTTGTGGATGTTAAATCCGCTACCAACACATACGCTAACGGAATGGGGTATTTCGATGTAGGTATTAAACTGGCTTACCACTTCAATTGGTTCAAGTACAAGTAAAACCGACTAATTTTGAGAAAAAAGTGACATATTTTTGTGTATGTCACTTTTTTTATATATCTTTGCGCCACAAAATAAGAACTTTAATAAGTGAGAAAATTATATATTATCATATTGTTAGTTCTCTCGCATGTTGCGATGGGGGAAGTGCCTGTTCAGGTGCCGGCACGGAGAGCACCGTTTGAGCGAGAGCAACCTAACGGCGAGCATATCACTATACTCCTCTGCGGGGACGAATGGCATCATTGGTCCATTACGCTTGATCGCTATCAAGTCCTGGAGGACGACAAAGGATATATTCATTACGCGACCGAGAAACGTAAAGAAATAGTTGCCTCTAAACGTATAGCGCATAACGAACAGGACCGCACCCGCTGCGAGAAACGGTGGTTGCGACGACACGGGATAAAGAAATAAGGAGTAAACGCCCTGCGGGCTGTTGATAATTTCATGTTGGTAACTTCGTGTTGATTACTGCGTGTTAGTTACTACGTGTCGCCCTACGGGCTAACAGCGGAGCGTATCAACAGCCGTAGGCTAATGAAGACAAAGTCACTAACAGGGTGGAGCCGTAAAGTTGAAAGTAATATGACAAATTATGAAAAACGAACGATATAGTTTAATGCTCATGATCGCCTTGCTGCTATGCAGTGTGACCCTTATGGCAGTGCCGCCTAGATACAAGACAGGTGTCATAAGGGGCAGCTGCCGTGACGGCAGTGTCGGTCGGCTGTGCAGCTGCAGCGGCTGTGCAGCGGGGAAAGAGGGAGGCCGGGAGGTCGGGTGTCCGAGTTACCATTATGAGGAAGAGTCCGAGCAGGGTACATGTCTGTCTGCTGCGCGTGAGGAGGGTGTTCCCGGCGGACAAGTAGCGGCTCGTAAGGCAATAGGCAGACGGACCATTCTTCCTAAAGTGCCTGTTATCCTCGTCAATTACAATAACATGAGTTACCGCACATCGCGTGGGGACGCGCAGGCGATGTTTGATAAAGTCAGTCTCTATTTCAATGACCAGTCCTATGGTGCTTATGCTCCGCAATTTGATATCTATGGTCCGGTGACCCTGAGCCAAGATTACAGCTATTACGGCACGGGCAATCCGGGTAATAGAGTCACGACGATGGTGACGGAGGCATGTCAATTGATGGACGACTCCTTAGATTTCAGCCAATATGACACAGATGGAGACGGTAAGATTGACCTCGTTTATATTTTATATGCAGGTCCGCCGATGAGCGATAAATCAGGTATAGACCGTAATTGGATAAGCGATGTGGATAATTTAGTTTGGCCTCATTACTGGAGTTTTAACAGCGGTGTCACGTTAGATGGTAAAACGATATATGCTTATGAAGTGAGTTCGGAGTTGGATGGTTTTTATAGCAACGACACAGTAGCTGTGGGTGCCGGGATTGGTTTAGCGTGCCACGAGTTCGGTCATGCCCTGGGTTTGCCGGACTTTTATCCGAAGACAGGTCCGGGTGCTTACAAGACGCTCGGGACATGGTCGATTATGGACTATGGGTGCTATTTAGATGACCTGAACACGCCTGCAGGCTTTACGGCTTATGAGCGGTGGTTCATGGGTTGGCTGACGCCGACCCAGTTGACTGATTCATCCAAAGTAGAGCTACAGCCTCTCAATATAAGCGGGGAGAGTTATATAGTCTGCGATGAAGGGGAGATACACAACTTAGATGCGGAGTCCCCGTCGCCGGAGGTATGTTATATCTTAGAGAATCGTCAACAGACGGGCTGGGACAGGTTCATTCCCGGTCACGGACTGCTGATTTATCGGTTCAATCACGCTAAATGGAATGAGAATTATGTGAACCGCGAGCAAGGGGATATGGGGTTGGATATAATAGAGGCGGACGGTAAGAGCACCACGGAGGTGGACGGTAAGCAAGGCGACGCCTTTCCATATGACACGATCAATAGTTATTCGCCGTATCCTACCCGCCCGATTTTGGACATACAGGAAGATGGAGATATAATCCGCTTCACCTTCTTAGGAGCCCCCGCATCTACTGCCGTGACGGCAGCTGCCGTGGCGGCAGACCCGGCGGCTGTGCAGCCTGCCGTGGCGGCAGACCCAGCGACGCCTCGGAGCGAGGGGGCAGTAGCCGTAGGGTCTGTGCAGCGGGGAGCTATGCCGCGACTTATTATACGGGACGGGCAAGTCCTCATCTGTCGCGGCAGTGAAGAGTACACATTACAAGGGATACGGTTATAAAGCCGGCGTGAACGCGGAGTACAGACCGCTACGCTGACAGAGTACAGAGTACAGACTGATAGTCGAAAGCGACGCTGCGGAGCAAGGGGCAGCCGGCGTGACGCCGGTGTCAGTCGGCTGTGCAGCGGGGGCTGTGCAGCGAAAGTAAAAAGTAGAAAGTAGAAAGTTGAAAGATGAAGATAATCTCATATAATGTAAACGGCATTCGTGCGGCGATGAAGAAGGGTCTGCTTGAGTGGCTTGCGGCGGAAAATCCCGATGTGTTCTGCATCCAGGAGTCGAAGGCTCAACCGGAGCAGATAGATACGCTTGCATTTGCAGAGTTAGGTTACCATGCGTATATTCATTCCGCGGAAAAAAAAGGTTACTCGGGTGTCGTTATATTCAGTAAGCAAGTGCCGGATAATTTGGTAGTGGGTCTCGGGATAGAGCGTTATGACCGTGAAGGTCGTGTGCTGCGTGCGGATTACGGGGATATAACGGTCGTAGATGTGTATGTTCCCTCGGGTACGACGGGCGATATACGTCAGGAGTTCAAGATGGACTTTTTGGAGGTGTTGTTGAAGTGGAAGAAGTCGCTTGTTATAGAGCGTCCGAATGTGATTATCTGCGGAGACTACAATATCTGCCATAAGGCGATAGATATCAATCACCCAGAGCGTCAAGTAGGTGTGAGCGGTTTTTTACCGGAAGAGCGTGCATGGATGGATCGTTGGGAAGCGAGCGGTCTTATAGATTCCTTCCGATTATTCGACGGTAATGCTGAGCGCTATACATGGTGGTCAATGCGTTTTGGTGCTCGTGCGCGTAATGCAGGGTGGCGTATAGATTACCACTGGGTATCAGAGCCGCTGCGGTCGAGGCTCATGGGTGCTACTATACTGACGGATGCGGTGCACTCGGACCACTGTCCGGTTGGAGTAGAGGTTATTTAGCGGGGCGGCCGGCGCGTCGCCGGCTGCCGTGGCGGCAGACCCAGCGGCTGTGCAGCAGGGAGCGACGCAGCGGAGCGAGGGGGCAGCTGCAGTGGCTGCAGTCCCGGTCGGCTGTGCAGCGGGAAGTCGAATAAAAAAAACCTATAAAACCCCTTTAGTGTTTGCAGTCCTGCGGACTAGTTATATTCGGCTGTTTGTGTGCCTTAGAATGCAAGCATCCAAGCCCCACAAACATCCAAATATACACCTCTATGAGGTTGCAAACACTAAAGGACATAAACATAAAAAACATTCGCGCCTGCCGTGGCGGCAGACCCGGCGTCTGTGCAGCGGGGAGTCGAAAGTTGAAAGCAAAAAGGCGGAGCCGGTCATGTTAGTCGAAAGTCAAAAGTCGAAAGTCGAAAGCAATCATATGGATAAGTTACGAACAGAACATCTCTTTAAGACATACGGCAAGCGGACTGTCGTTAATGATGTGTCGATAGAAATCTCTCAAGGCGAGATTGTGGGTCTATTAGGTCCAAACGGAGCGGGCAAAACGACGACGTTCTATATGACAACGGGTTTGGTAGTTAGTAATCATGGTAAGATATACTATAACGACATCGATATAACGGAGTTGCCGATGTACGAGCGTGCTCAGATGGGAATCGGTTACCTGCCGCAAGAGGCATCGGTATTTCGTAAGATGAGTGTGGAGGATAACATTATGTCGGTATTAGAGATGACGAATTTTTCGAAGTCTTACCGTGCAGAGAAATTGGAACACCTGATCCGTGAGTTTAATTTGAGCCATGTGCGCGCGAACTTAGGTGACCGTCTATCGGGCGGTGAGCGTCGTCGGACGGAGATAGCCCGTTGTTTAGCGATTGAGCCTAAGTTTGTGATGTTGGATGAGCCCTTTGCAGGTGTAGATCCTATAGCGGTACAAGAGATTCAAGACGTTGTTTGGTCACTTAAGGCCAAGAATATCGGCATTCTCATTACGGACCATAATGTAGATGAAACGTTGATGATTACCGACCGTGCATATCTGCTGTTTGAGGGCAAGATTCTATTCCACGGTACTCCGGAAGAGCTCGCCGCTAACGATATTGTTCGTAATAACTATTTAGGTCGTAATTTTGAGCTTAAACGCAAACACTAATACTATGAATATAGTCGAACAAGCGAATGAGATTTTCGCTACCTCGGTGCGCGACTACCACCGCTTTGATAGCGTTGATACCCCAATTGAGAATCCGTACCCCGAAGGAAGCATTGAACACGAGCTTTACCTTAAGAACTGGATTGACACGGTACAGTGGCATCTCGAGGATATCATTCGCGACCCTGATATAACTCCATCACAAGGGATGCTTATCAAGCATCGTATAGATGCCTCTAATCAAGACAGAACAGACCTCGTGGAGAAGATAGACAGTTATTTCTACGAACTTTTTAGCCGTATTACCCCTGTCGTCGGTGCCTCCATTAATACAGAATCTCCCGCATGGGCGATAGATAGATTATCTATCCTGCATGTCAAGTTATGGCACATGCGAGAGCAAGTCGCTCGGGCGGATGTGCCTCAGGAGCAGCATGACCGATGCGCCGCTAAATTAGTCGTTCTTCAAGAGCAACTACATGATCTCACGCTGGCTATTGAACAATTATTGGCGGATTACGAATCCGGAAGACGGATTATGAAAGTGTATCGTCAGATGAAGATGTATAATGACCCAACCCTTAATCCTGTTTTGTACGGCAAGAAGTGACTAAGTTACTGATTATACGCTTTTCAGCTTTAGGTGATGTAGCTATCGCCGTCCCTATTGTCCGCGCTTTAGCTGAGCAATATCCTTCCTTGGATATCACAATGCTCAGCCGCTGTAACTACGAGCCGCTCTTTCACGATATGCCCGTTAATGTCCATTTCTACGGGGCAGACCTAAAGCATAAACACTATGGGCGAGAGGGATTAGACCTGTTGCTCAAAGAGATTGATTTTACTTCCTATGACAAGGTCGCTGACCTACATGGTGTACTCCGCAGTGACTATATCTCCTTGCGGATGCGATTGCACGGTATCCGTGTGCGTCGGATACAGAAGAATAAACTTGCCCGTCTATGGCTATGTAGCCGACTCAATCACCGGAAAAAGCCATTAATACTAATGTCAGAGCGCTATCTCCGTGTCTTTAGTCGTTTAGGTTACCCTATCAGTCTGCCGAGTCTGTGGAATAGCCGATATTGTACGCCGCCTTCCGATAAACAGCATATCGGCATTGCGCCCTTTGCAGCACATACCGGTAAGATTTATCCTTTGTCTAAAATGGAACAAGTTGTGGCTCTTCTTGGCGATATAATGGCGAAGAGGGGCGAGGAGGTGTTGCTTTTTGGCGCCGGTCCGGCAGAAAAAGCTACACTTGAACTATGGGCTAAAAAATATAACGGGGTTACCTCTATGGTCGGTAAATATCCATTGGACGAAGATATAAGGCAGATGGCCACCCTAAGACTGATGCTGACGATGGATTCCGGCAACATGCACCTTGCGGCATTGGCAGGCACACGCTGCCTCTCTATCTGGGGGGCGACTGATGTGCGCATGGGATTTAGGGCATATGGTCAAAAGGATGAAGATCTCATCTGTCGGGATTTACCCTGCCGACCATGTTCCACCTATGGTAATGTTCCCTGCCGCTATGGTGATTACCGTTGCTTGGAAATAGAGCCCAAAGAGATTGTAGAGCGCATTCTTAGCGCCCTGTGATTTTACGTTCGGAGTTTGAGTCCCGCCAATATCGTTCTGGGATCAAGATGATAGAGAGCATACATCTCGCCTCCCATAGAGAAGCCGCATCGGTCACAGACCTGATGAACAAATCCCATACATTTGGGGGCACGAGAGCCGTCAGAGAAGATAAAATTAGTAATCCAACAATATTTATCCGTACAACGCGTTACCCCATTGTCCATCTTCATTGCTTTTAACCCGGGAATGGTATTCATGATAGGATACCCTTTACGCTTATACTCAATGAGCGTATCTATAGTCCCGTTACGGCGTATAGGGTCTAAGAAGAGGTCCTTTGTTTCCTCAAATGGCGTATGGAAATTGAGGGAAATAGTGTCTATATAAGGATTTTGCCGCACATACTCCAGCGCGTTGAGGACATCATCTACATTTTGGTTATTGATGACCATATTGACCCCCAGGGGTTTCACTCCGCCTTGTTGCCGATAGTCAGCAATATGTTGTTCCAAGCGCCGGAAGACACCGGTTCCCCGGATATCATCATGGACAGGTCCTACCCCATCCATAGACACCCATATTTGGTCGGCATGTGAGCCGACGAATGGCAGTTGTGCATTGGTGGTGATGGTCGCAGACCAAAAACCTATCTCATGCGCCAAATCGATTACATCATCTATCCTATATGCGCCATCTTTCCATAAGTACAATTCCCCACCTTCAAAGTCCACAAAGCGCGATCCCGCATTATAGCAATATAGCAGTTCCTCGCGGATTTGTTCATAACTTTTGATACGTGGTGTGGCAATCGCATAAACAGAGCAATGTTTACACCGTAAGTTACATTGGTCAAGAATAAATATAACGGACTGCAGCGGTGTTTTCCGACCGAATAGAGAGCGTATGTACCACCAAGCCAGATAGGGGAGACGGGAGAGCATATTAAATAAACAGTAATGCTATTTTGACGATGATGATGATGAGGCAGTATCCGGTGTTGATATTGCGCATGGTGTACCAGCGAAGGAGGTAATATCGGTTATCCTCAGCTATATTGTCCCAGTTATCCATCGGCCCGAGCCACCAATAGGGTTTGTCGGTAGCGACCTCTTTGCCCTTGGCGAATTGCAGCATCGCCCACATAAGCCAACAGGCCTGCGGTAGCATGATAAGCACAGCGCAATACGCCCAATGGATATAGCCCAGTGCCGCCATCAGTACCATCAATACAAACGGCATGTACAGGAAAATAGCATAGGCAATCAGTCCTGCCGTATTGGTTTTGAGCAGGACAGCCAATGTCTTTTTATGGCTGATATCATCTACATGCCTTTCTACAAAAGAGTGTGTATAGAGGATATTGGTCACGAAGAGTCCGATAGCTACACCCAAAGCCAGGATATGCCACGCAAATCCCGTTTCAGGGGTATAGAGTGCACCGCACGCAGACTCATACACCCCGCAGAGTAAGAGCGGTCCGAAGCATGTACCGATAACCAATTCGCCGAGTCCGTGGAAGCCCAATTTGAAGGGGGGTGCGGAGTAGAAGAAGCAGAGTAAAGCTGCTATGCCGGCAAGAATCAGGAGTGTCCAATCAAAGTCCCGGAGAATGAAGATAATCAGTCCGGCAAGGATAGCGATACCAAAGAAAACCGCAATCGCGATAGCCAATTGGCGCGGGGTAGTAGAGCCGTCCTTGAGGTAAGGATATTTATCGGTGAAAGCCTTTTCGCCCTCCTGACGTAGTCCTAAACGGTATTCGAGTAATTCGTCCTTGTAGTCAAAATAGTCATCGAGGAGATTGCCTCCAAGATGTACCATGCAGACGCCCAATGTGGCGAGAAGCCCCAGCCAGATATTAAAACCCGGGACGCCCAAGGCAAGTACAATGGCGAGCAGTGACGGCATAATGCTCTGTGGAAGAGCAAATGATCGGCTGTTATAAAGCCACGTCTTGATGAGGTTCATTTTGTCTTAATGATTTTAAATTCCGCTTGCGCTTTTTGGAGTTGCCTAAGATATTGTTCGGAAGTGTGCAGCCGTGCAAAAGCAGCGGCAGCGACTACACGTCCGGCATTGACATCTGATTGCCAGTGTACACCGACGATAACGCGGGATTGTCCATACTCATATCCGCGTGCAAAGATAGCATTTTGGTCAGCGGGGTCAATCTCCGCCAAGATGAGAGCCGAAAGCCATCCGAGCAAGGTATGTCCTGAAGGATAAGACCCATTGGTTCTTAAGAAAGGCTCATCAGCAGGTGTGAGAGAGGGCTCATTGAAGTAGACGAAAGGGCGCGTGCGCATATAATGCGCTTTGGCTCGGTTATCGGTTTTTCCTCCGGTTTTGGTAGCGACTTTAAGTAGTTCCCAAATCTCGGGTGTTTCCCGTTTGGTGATTGTAATGCCCATGATAGGTCCAAAGATACCGGCTATATAGTCCATGTCCGTATTGGCGTCTAAAGCAGCAGTGATACCTCGCTCGGAGATGCGGATGGATTTGCCCCACTCATATTGGCATGAGTCGTAGCGGAACGCCTCAGAGCCATATGCCGGCGGCTCGGGTAAGAAAAGGAGTGCATTGGGCATAGAGTCTTCCTCAAAGTAGAGGCGTGATTGGGCATTAACGGTAAGGGAAAGGAGAAGGATAAGTAAGGAAGTGGTAATTTTATTCATAGTGTGTTACTTTGTGTTTGTGACGGCTTCGCCGTGTTGGTGACTAACACGCAAGTTTACGAACAGCGGTAAACGGTCTTTGATTATAAAAAGAAAGAGGGCATAGCTGTCCTCCTCTTTTGGTTGTGGAATAATAGATTATTCAGCAACTTTCTCTTGGATAGCTTGTGCAGCGTCCTCAACGGCCTCAACAGCGCATTGGATGGTGTCAGCGAGGGTCTTTTGCTCGCACTCTTTTTGGCACTCGGGTTTGCACTCACAATTCTCGCATTTTTGCTCGCACTTTTGTTCTTCCGGGCAAGCGCACTCTTTGTTTTCAGCTTTTTTGCAGCAAGCGACGCAAGCCATAGCGATTGCAGCGATTAACAATACTTTTTTCATTTGTTTATTTATTTAAAGGTTGTTAGATTAGGCGTTATTGCCCAAATCGGCTGCAAAATTATAACTTTTTTTTGAGAAATGCAAATTTTTTTATATATTTGCAGCGAAAATGTTAATTTTAGGGCAAAGATGAAAGGACTAAAGTCGAATGCAGTGTTTGTGCTGCGTAACATAAGTATAGCGATAGTGTTAATCGCAGTGGGGTTATTGTGTCTTATTGTATGGTTACGTCGTTACACGGAGCATGGAATAGAGGTAGAGGTACCGTCCGTGACGGGTATGTATATAGAGGAAGCCCGCGGGTTATTAGGTAGTGAAGGGTTGCGTTTGGAGGTTATCGATTCGACGTGGAGCCATACATCGCCGTTAGGTACGATAGTAGAGCAGACGCCGGGTGCAGGCAGTCATTGCAAGCATGGCAGGAGTGTGTACGTCATCGTGAACGCGAGTAGTCGCAAGCGTGTACCGTTGCCGGATCTGCGTGATATGAGTTATCGTCAGGCGAGCGGGACGCTTCGTTCGTTAGGTATAGGTGTAGAAGAGGTGGTTTATGAGCCGTCGGAGTACAAAGACATCGTATTGGATATCCGTCAAGACGGTGTATCGGTTCCGGAGGGTGCGCGTATAGAAGAGGGTTCGTCGGTGACGGTGGTCGTGGGTTTCGGCAAGGGTACAGAGAAAGTGTCGACACCGGAGTTGCGAGGCAAGACCTTATATGAAGCCCGTGCGCTGTTACTAAGCAGTTATCTGACGGTAGGTGCGATAGCGTATGACCGAGAAGTAACGAGTGAGAACAGCGATTCGTTTGTGGTATATATGCAGGAGCCTTTTGTGGGGACGATGATATTACAAGGCAGCCGTGTCGATCTGCAAATGACGACGGATATGGAGAAAGCGTTATTGGGTTCACAGAGCGAAGAAGGTGAAGAGGAGTTCTTTTAGCCGCCGCTGCCGTGGCGGCAGTCCCGGGCGTCTGTGCAGCCGGCGTGACGCCGGTGTCGGGCGTCTGTGCAGCGGGGAGTCGAATAACAAAAACCTATAAAACCCCTTTACTGTTTGCAGTCCTTCGGACTAGTTATATTCGGCTGGTTGTGCGCCTTCGAATGCAAGCATCCAAGCCCCACAACCATCCAAATATACACCTCTATGAGGTTGCAAACACCAAAGGACATAAACATAAAAAACATTCGCGCCTGCCGTGACGGCAGTGTCGGGCGGCTGTGCGGAGCCAAAGCCCCTCCCCGGCCCTCCCCTAAAAGGGAGGGAGGTGTTTTCCGGGAGACCAGGTTACCGGGATACCGGGTGGCCGGGTTACCAGGATACCGGGTGGGCGGGATTAGTCGAAAGTCGAAAGTCCGGGCAGAGCCCTAAAGTCGAAAGCAGAAAGTGGAAAGAAGTTGTATGATGGAGGAAGAGTTATATGAGCGAATGCGTTTGGAGGTTGACAAGGGTCAGTCTCCGCTACGTATAGACAAGTATGTGTCGGAGCATATGTCTGGTACGTCGCGTAATCGTATCCAGTTAGCTGCGGAAGCCGGTTTATTGTGGGTGAACGGTAAGCCGGTGTCCTCGTCGTACAAGGTTAAGCCTCTTGATACGATACAGATACTCTTAGACCATGAGCCACACGATTGTACGATCACACCGGAAGACATGCCGTTAGACATCGTCTATGAGGATGAGGATCTATTGGTGGTGAATAAGCCGGCAGGCTTAGTGGTTCATCCGGGTCATGGCAATTGGGAACACACGCTGCTCCATGGATTGGCAGGGCACTTCCGCAGTGGCTGCGGTCCCGGCGACGCTTCGGAGCAAGGGGGCAGTAGCCGTAGGGGCTGTGCAGCGGGTTATGAGGAGATAGATATGAATGATCCGTCGATAGGTTTATGTCACAGGATAGACAAGGACACGAGCGGTTTATTGGTAGTAGCGAAGACAGCCGAGGCGAAGAGTGCGTTAGGTCAGCAGTTTTTTGAGCATACGACGGAGCGAAGTTACCAAGCGTTAGTGTGGGGGACCTTCAAGGAAGATGAGGGGACGATAGAAGGGGCATTGGCCCGTGATGATCGTGACAGGACGTCTTACCGCATATATGATCTTTCCGAAAATCCGAATGCCAAAGAGGCGATAACGCACTATAAGGTATTGGAACGGTTTTTGTACGTGACGTTGGTGGAGTGTCGTCTTGAGACGGGTCGGACGCATCAGATCCGTGTCCACATGAAGTCGATCGGTCATCCCTTGTTCGGCGATGAGAAGTACGGCGGTATGGAGATATTGAAGGGTGTAAAGACCCAAAAGTACCAACAATTTATCCACAACTGCTTTGCGGTATGTCCCCGTCAGGCGTTACATGCCCGTAGTTTGGGTTTTGTTCATCCTCGTACGGGTGAGAGGATGTACTTCGAGGCCGAAATGCCGGAAGACATGTACAATCTAATTTCCCGTTGGCGAGCGTATGGGGGTCCGGCGTGACGCCGGTGTCGGTCGGCTGTGCAGCGGGGAGTCGAATAACAAAAACCTATAAAACCCCTTTACTGTTTGCAGTCCTGCGGACTAGTTATATTCGGCTGGTTATGTGCCTTAGGATGCAAGCATCCAAGCCCCACAACCATCCAAATATACACCTCTATGAGGTTGCAAACACTAAAGGACATAAACATAAAAAACATTCGCCGGCGTGTCGCCGGAGCCAGCGGCTGTGCAGCGTATTTAAAGCCCATCGGCTTTGGAGATACAAGTCAAAAATGCAGCGCAAGCTGCCGTTAAATTCAAAAATTAGTCGAAAGTCGAAAGTCAAAAGTCGAAAGCAATAAAGATATGTATAAAATACTTTGGTGTGATGATGAGATAGATTTGCTGCAAGCCTATATGCTGTTTCTCCGCGAGAAAGGATATGAGGTTTTGCCGGTGAACAATGGTCAGCAAGCGGTAGAGTTATGCCGCGCCGACAAGGACATAGACATCGTTTTTTTAGACGAGATGATGCCGGGTTTAACGGGTCTTGAGACGTTGGAGCAAATAAAAGAGTTTGCTCCCGAGTTGCCGGTCGTGATGATTACCAAATCGGAAGAGGAGGACATTATGGAGCAGGCAATCGGTTCGAAGATCGCGGATTATCTGATTAAGCCGGTTAATCCGTCACAGATATTGCTTTGTTTGAAGAAACACCTGCACCAGAAGGCCATAGTATCGGCGCATACGACTCGTTCGTACCGTGAAGAGTTCAGCGATATCAGTTATATGATAGACACAGCCCGGACGGTGCATGAATGGTATGCGATAGCGCGTCTGCTGACGAAGTGGAGTTTGGAGTTACAGGATGTAGACAGTTCTCTCAGTGAGTTATTGGAGCTGCAATACCGGAGTGCGAATCAGGCCTTTGCCAAGTTCGTGATTAAGAACTACGTCAGTTGGTTTACCGAGTCCGGATTTCGAGCCGCAGATGCTCCATTATTGTCTCCGGATGTATTCAAGAGCAAAGTTTTTCCGCGGCTGAATAAAGGCGAAAAGTTATTCTTCATAGTGATCGACAATTTCCGCTACGACCAGTGGAAGACGATTCAGCCGATGCTTTCAGCGTTCTTCACCATCGAGGAAGAGTGCCCGTATATGTCGATATTGCCGACCGCAACGCAGTATGCCCGTAATGCGATTTTCAGTGGTCTGATGCCACTCCAGATTGAGCAGATGTACCCTGATTATTGGGTAGCAGAGGAGGAAGAGGAGGGCAAGAACCTGCATGAGAAAGAGTTGCTGCAGAGTCAATTGGATCGCTATCGATTGCGGTATGATTTTATGTATTACAAGATCAATGAGTCGGAGTTCTGCGAGAAGATTACAAAGCAGTTGCGTCAGTTGCGCACGCCACTGAATGTGGCGGTGATTAATTTCATCGACATGCTATCTCATAGCCGTACAGAGTCGAAGATGATGCATGAGCTATGTTCGGACGAAGCGGCGTACCGTTCTCTGACCTTATCCTGGTTCAAGCATAGTCCGACGTATAATTTCTTCAAGACAATAGCTCAATTGGGTTACCACGTTATCCTGACGACGGATCATGGTACAGTTCGCGTTCAGAACGCGATTTCGATACAAGGCGACAAGAACACGAACACGAACTTACGCTACAAGGTAGGTAAAAACTTAACGCACACGGACAAGTCCGCGTTTGAAATAACAGCGCCGAAAGCCGTGGGTTTGCCGTGTCCGAATATAAGCAGTAGTTATGTTTTTGCGACCGGCAATGATTTCTTCGCCTATCCTAACAATTACAACTACTATGCTTCCTTCTACCGCGACACCTTCCAGCATGGTGGTATCAGTTTGGAAGAAATGATTATTCCGCTTGTGACAATGTCCCCAAAATGAGGAAGAGGCAACGCCATATTGTCCTGCCGCTTATCAAGTGGAGTATTCTTGTGTTCCTGATAGGGATAACGCTGTGGTTCATAGGTCAGTATGTGAGCCATGGCAGTGTATCATCAGGGTTAGCGCACAGCCACCAGATAAGTGTGTTGACCTATAATACGGGTCGTATGGGGGAGTTTAAGAAGGCACAGCACAATGCCGTGATTCATAATATATTAGACATCAATGCCGATATAGTCTGCTTACAAGAGGTAGAGGTGTATAAGGATCATCAGTACTTGACCCTTCAGGAACTGAAGAAAGCGCTAAAGAGTTACCCATATACGTATTTCGATTTCAAGATATACAATAAGCGCCGGCAGTACGGTTTGGCGATTTTCAGTCGCTATCCTCTTATCAATAAAAACACCATTCATTACGCCTCAGTAGGGAATATCTCCGACTATTGTGATGTAGTTATAAATGATGACACCATCCGTTTGTTTAACAACCATTTAGAGTCCAATCGTCTAACGGTTGGCGACCTACCGGACAGTATATCAAGAGTTGAGTTCGTAGCTTCCGCCCAGCGCATCAATGACAAGATGGGCAAGGCCCTTCCCACTCGCAAGACTCAGGCAGCAACCATTCGGCAAGCGATAAATGACAGTCCTTATCCTTCAATAGTAGTCGGCGATTTCAACTCATTACCCGCCTCTTATGTTTATAATAAGATACGGGGATGGGATTTACAAGATGCGTTTCTCAGCACGTCATGGCTGCGATTGGGGAATACCTTTGTCACGCATCATATAGGTGTGCGGATAGACTACATATTAGTGTCCCGCTCCTTGACGCCACGGCGCACAGAGGTATTGCGTCTGCAAGGTTCAGACCACTATCCGTTGGTGTCGAATATAAGTTGGTAAATAATTAGAACTCAATATCATGACTAAACACATTACAATTCTCCTGGCAGCAGCAACCCTGCTCCTTTCCTGTCATCCCAATCTCCAAAAGTCATCACGCTCCGAGCGCGAAATGAACCGTTATATCTCGGCACTGATGCACAAGATGACTCTTGAAGAGAAAGTCGGTCAACTCTCACTTCCGGTCGGGGGAGACATCACAACGGGTGAACCTCGTTTGAGCAATACCGCCGAGGATATTCGTTCCGGACATGTCGGCGGGCTGTTTAATCTCAAGGGTGCGGAGCAAATACGTGAAGTGCAACGGATTGCGGTGGAAGAGAGCCGATTGGGGATCCCCCTGCTTTTCGGAATGGATGTAATACATGGTTATGAGACGATATTCCCGATTCCTTTAGGTATGTCGTGCAGTTGGGACATGGATGCGATAGAGCATGCGGCGCGCATAGCCGCAATTGAAGCAACGGCAGACGGTATCTGCTGGACCTTTAGTCCGATGGTTGACATCAGTCACGATGGACGGTGGGGAAGGATATCCGAGGGTAGCGGCGAAGATCCGTATTTAGGAGCACGGATAGCCGAGGTTATGGTACGTGGTTATCAGACGGACCAACTCGCCGACTCCACCTCCATGCTCGCTTGCGTCAAACACTTTGCCTTATACGGTGCCGTAGAAGGTGGTCGTGAATACAATTTCGTAGATATGTCGCGCTACAGGATGTTCAACGAATATATGGCGCCCTATGAGGCGGCAGTCAAAGCGGGAGCAGGTTCTGTTATGGCAGCTTTTAACGTGGTAGAAGGCGTACCCTGTCATGGCAATAAGTGGCTTTTGACGGATGTATTACGTGAGCAATGGGGTTTTAAGGGCTTTGTAGTTGCAGATTACACAGGCATCGAGCATTTGCAAGACAACGGTGTAACCCCGAGCCATGAGCTCGCTGCCATTCAGGCTATCCAAGCAGGTCTTGATATGGATATGGCATCATCTGCTTATCAGACACTTATAGGCGCTGTCCGGAATGGGAAAGTATCAGTAGCGACCATTGATGATGCCTGTCGCCGCATATTGGAAGCCAAATATAAATTAGGGTTATTTGAAGACCCCTATCGCTATTGTCATCCGGCGCGTCGGGCTGTAGTGCGTTGCGCAGAACATCGCGAAGCGGCGCGTAAGATTGCTGCTGAATCAATGGTATTGCTCAAGAACGAGGGTAATCTGTTACCCCTCGCCAAGCATGGTACAATAGCGCTGATAGGTCCGTTAGCAGATGCCCGGACACATATGGCAGGTACATGGTCAGTGGCAGCTGTTCATGAACACTATAAGACCCTGCGCGAAGGAATGGCAGATGCGCTGCAAGGTACCGGAGCCGAACTGCTATACGCTAAGGGGTCTAATCTAATGTACGATGCAGAGCAAGAGGGCATAATCTCCATCTTCGGGCACGATATACGGGATTCTCGTTCAGCCGGCGCCATGCGTGAAGAAGCACTGAACGTAGCGAGAAAGGCAGATGTAATTGTCTGCGCAATGGGCGAAGGGTCGGAGTCGGCCGGCGAATGCGCCAGCCGCGTGAATATAGAACTATATGATGCCCAACGGGATTTACTGGCAGCATTACTGAAATTAGGTAAACCGATTGTCTTACTGCATTTTGCGGGTCGTCCAACCGTACTCGAATGGGAGAGTAAACATGTACCGGCTATTATAGAGACCTGGTTCAGCGGTTCAGAAGGAGCTGATGCTATCGCCGATGTGCTGTTCGGTGATATCAACCCCTCCGGACATTTGACAACTCAACTGCCTCATCACGTGGGGCAATATCCGTTCTCCTATCGCTATTATCGAACGTCAAGGCCCAACACGGGCGGTACTTTCGGCAAGTACTCCACATGCTACCAAGATGTTAGCACATACCCGCTGTATCCCTTCGGTTATGGGTTAAGTTACACCGATTTTGAAGTCTCCGAGCCGGTATGGACAAAGCAAGCCGGCGACACTATCGGCATAATTAGCACGACGATTACCAACACCGGTCATAGAGAAGGTGCAACGGTATTGCAACTTTACCTTAGTGACCCGTTCAGCGAAGGTGTAAGGCCCTATATTGAGCTCTGCGGATTTGAGCGAATAAGCCTGAAAGCCGGTGAAAGTCAAATAGTAACATTCGCCATAACCCCCGACATGCTCGCCTATTATAACCCCAAGGGGATAAAAACAATTGAACCCGGCGAGTATCAATTACGCGTCGGGCTCAATAGTCGGGATTTATCCAAGCCGGTTATTTTCCAGCTTTAGCGTCTTTATTAGCTTGGCGGCGTTCCTGCGCCTTCTGGATATCATATGCAATTTGCGGAGCTATGCACATGGAGGAATAGGTACCTACCAATACACCAACCAGCAATGCAAAGATGAAGCCTCGGATGGATTCTCCACCGAAGATAAAGATTGCCAATAGTACTACTAACGTGGACATTGAGGTCGAGAAAGTACGAGACAATGTCGCGTTAATCGCATCGTTGATATTAACACCTTTTTCACGCTTAGGATAGAGGTGATTCATTTCACGCACACGGTCGAAAATAACCACCGTATCGTTGATTGAATAACCAATAACGGTCAAGATAGCGGCGATAAAGGCCTGGTCAATCTCCATAGAGAAAGGCATAATCTTCCATAGCAATGCATAGCTACCCAAAACGATAATCGCATCGTGGAACAATGCAGCAACAGCACCCGTCGAGTATGCCAGGTTGCGGAAACGCAGCAAGATATACAGGAAGATAACAATCAAGGCAGCAATCACGGCAATGATAGCAGATTTGGTGATATCGTCTGCAATGGCAGGACCTACTTTCTGGGACTGCATGATACCAATCTGAGGATTGAGTTGCGTTGATTTGAACTCTTCCAAAGTGATGTTCTCCGGCAGATATTGCTTGCAGCCCTCATAAAGGAGTGCTTCAATCTCGTCATCCAGCGTCTCGGAATTTTCGTGAATCTTGAAGTTCGTTGAAATACGAATCTGATTCGCGTCGCCAATCGTGATAACACGCATAGAGAGGTTTTCGCCCTCTGTATTCTCAGCCATGAAGACATCGGTCAAGGACTTTTCTACAGCCTGGGTGCTCACAGGATCAGCAAAACGTACTACGTAGTTACGACCACCGGAGAAGTCAATACCGAGATTCAGTTTACCAAAGATATGCGGTTCAAGACCAAGGATAGAAATAATCACAACCGTGCAGGAAATGATATAGAACCACTTGCGGTTCTCGACGAACTTAGCTTTGGTATTCTTGAGGAAGTTCGCCATCAGCTTGGTAGTGAAGGAGATTTCCTTGGCATTTTCGCGAGCGGCATAAGCCTCTAACCATAGACGAGTCAGGAATACGGCAGTCAAGAATGAAGTAACAATACCAATCATGTACGTTACCGCGAAACCCTTAATGGGACCTGTACCGAAGATGGCCAAGATAACACCGGTCAGGAAGCTCGTCACGTTAGCATCAACGATAGCAGAAATAGCACCCTTGAAACCATCCTGAATAGCTTTCTGCATATTCTTACCGGCTTTCATTTCCTCACGAATACGCTCGTAAATCAGCACATTAGCGTCCACTGCCATACCCATTGTCAGCACGATACCGGCAATACCGGGCAGGGTCAGTACGGCAGAGAAGGAAGCCAAAGTACCGAACAACAGGAAAATGTTGCACAGCAATGCCAAGTCAGCTACCAGACCCGGAACCATGCCGTAGTACAAAATCATGTAAAGGAGAATCAAGATAAAACCAAGCACGAAGGACCAAAGACCATCGTGAATAGCCTCAGCACCCAAAGAAGGACCGACAACGTCCTCTTGGATAATACGAGCCGGAGCCGGCATCTTACCGGATTTCAAGGTATTGGCAAGGTCTTTAGCCTCTTCTACGGTAAAGTTACCGGTAATTTGGCTATTACCGCCGGCAATTTCGCTTTGTACGGTCGGAAAAGAATATACATAGCCATCCAGCACAATAGCAATGGATTTGCCGATATTGTCTTTGGTGATACGCTGCCATGCCTTAGCGCCCTCAGCGTTCATAGACATAGAGACATTAGCGTATGCAGAAATCTGTGAGAAATCAGCGCGAGCGTCAGTAATCACATCACCCTCCAACGAAGCACGACCATCCCGCTGAGCCTTAAGCGCAACTAATTGATAATAAGTCTCTGCTTCATCTATCGCCTTAACGGTCCAACGGAAGCGCAAATCACGGGGCAGTACTTGCTGCGCGGTAGTAGAGCGCAACATCTCCATCACGCGCGCGGTATCAGTATAAAGAACAGTACCAACAACAGGACCACGAGCGGCTTGACCGGATTGTGTAACAGCGGGATTAAGAATGGCAAATAACGGATTAGTCTTCTTGTACTGCTCCAGAGCGGCAGCAGAAGCCTCCTCTGCTTTAGCAAGGCTATCTTCTGCGGATACTTGCTCTACAAGGTCAGTCAAGTCACCATCAGCAGCAACTTCTTGTTTTTCATCCTTTTGAGGCGCAGCTTCCTCAGCCTCCGCGGTAGCGGCATTAGCAGCGCCAAACTCACCATTAATCTGCGCTAAAGCAGGCATAATCTCAGCCAATTCGTAGGTCTCCCAGAACTCCAGGTTAGCAGAGCCTTGGAGGAGCTTACGAACACGCTCGGGCTCTTTAATACCCGGCAACTCAATCAAGATACGACCTTGTTGGCTCAGTTTCTGAATATTAGGTTGAACAACGCCAAAGCGGTCAATACGGGTTCGCAACACGTTAAAGGAGTTATTAACCGCCCCTTCTATTTCTTCGCGAAGAACCTTTTCAACCTCTGCATTGGTCGAGTTTAAGGACACTTTGTCTTTTAACTCGAAAGTCGAGAAGATAGAAGCCAACTGGGCGTTAGGATCAATCTCATAAATCGACTCAAAGAAAAGATTGACAAAGTCATCACCGCTCTTCTTCTGTTTTTCAGCAGCCATATGCATAGCCTGCGTGAAGAGCTCGGAAGTATTGTAGCCACTAAGTGCACGGAGAATCTCCGGCACGGAGACTTCCATGGTGACGTTCATACCGCCTTTTAAGTCCAAACCTAAATTTAATTCCTTCGTGCGGCACTCCTTGAGCGTATAGCCAAACCATACTTTCTCAGCGGCCATGGAGTCTTTGTAGAAGTACTCTTTAGCCTCATCGCCGGCAGCATACTCTTTTGCTTTATTGTCATAATGACGCGTCACAAAAGAGAACGACAGGTAGAACGCACATATTAGCGCGAAGCACACTGCCATAAATCGAACTAGTCCTTTGTTTTGCATAATTTATATATATTAATTAATTTTCGCCATAAAAAGCCCGCAAAATTACATATTTTTCTTCATTTATGCAAATTTTTTAGTGATTTTAGTCCATTTTCGCTGTTTTTTATAAAAAAATGCAAAAAAATTGCTTAAAAATTTGGTTATGTCAAATATTTGTTGTACTTTTGCAGTCGCTATCGCGGAGTAGAGCAGTGGTAGCTCGTCAGGCCCATAACCTGAAGGTCGGTGGTTCGATCCCATCCTCCGCAACAACAAAGGCAGCCCAACGGCTGCCTTTGATTTTTTATCCGGACGACCGACTCACGCGGTTGCCGTAGTTTTACTTCTCCCAACCATCAAAGACTTCTGGTCCATAGACATTATCCTCGTCCTTATCGTGAAGGGGCGCCCATAATTGCTTAAAGAAGGGGTTGCGTTTCGCTTCTTTATCCCACGCCCATGGTCGTACTCCTGCAGGAATACCGGCTTTACGAGTCAGTTCATCGTTAGCCTCTGTCTCTTTATACGGATAGGGGAAAGCATAGGGGCTCCAGTGACCACCGAGCAGAATAAGACGCGGAGAAGCCATAAAGGTATTGCCTTCTGCATCTTCCCATTCGAGTTGCGTGTCCCAATCGCCTTTCTTCATGTCTTTGGAGAGACATTTACCACCGCGGAAAGCCGCTGCTTGCTGCATATCTTTAATGGTAAATTCTGCCATATCTTTTTTCTCATCATAACCATGGTCAAGGAGCACCGGTTCTTCGCTATTATGACTAAGGTCCATGTGTTTCCAGTCTGGAATAGCCTTATACGCCTCCAACGAACCATAGTACGCATGGATGCGGCGAGCAACTTTCTCTTTTATAGCAGGATCCTTTGTGGTTTTGAACTGCTTTATCCACCACTGCGTGCCATGTTCTTTTGACATGGCGACTGCGCGCATGGCTAATTTAACAATATGGGGAACTGCATAAGAAGCATAAACAAGTTTAGAACGAACTGCGAACTTGAGCGATGCTGGAAGACTGTCCGACGACGCCATCTGCTTAAAGTATTCCTTGACAGGGATATTAGCTCTAAAATGCAGGTAGTTCTCCAATTCATCACCATCTATATACCACATACCATGGAAATTACGGGTCGTAAACCAATTGGCATTAAAGATACGCTCGGGTTTAGGCACGCCGATTGCATTGAGCAGAAGGCATTCGAATTCATAGTTAGAAATGCGATACTCCTTACCGGAGCCAATATTGTAGTACCTATTCCAAAATTCCGCCGGCACCTCATCGCGGCATACGCGCTCAAGCAATCGCCCGCTATCTTCTACCGTTGCCCACTCCAAGACACCGCGGATAGGCACATGGAACATGATTGGGTCATAGTTCTTAAGAATAGCCGGATACAATATTCCCGATTGCCTTAAGGAAACCCATTGCCTAATACCGCCATCGGTCAGAATCCTTTCTGCCAAGGCTTTTGTGAGGCCATAATGGTCATATGCGCTGACGCAGATAGGATCCCCTGCGCGACCCCAGTGAAGAGGTTCGCGCCGATCACCCATTTGAGCAACTGAACCGATATAAACAACCTTCGGTTGCGTCTGTTGCGCCAAGACAGCATCACGGATATTGACCGCCGCCGAGAGATTGGTGCGACGCGTCGCTGAAGGCTTATAGTCTGCTTGAGGCGACACCATTCCACCTACATGCAGTACGATATCCGCTCCCGTAACACCTTTCAGGACATCATCATAGTTAGTGAGGTCACCCCATATAATATCCAAATTGGGATTATCCATATAGGGTGTTAACTTAGACTTGTTCTTAGCCGACGGGCGCGCCAAGATACGTAATTGATAACGCTCAGGATAGCGGAGTATCTCGTTCATCCCCGCCCAACCCATCGTTCCGGTAGCCCCGGTCAGGAAAACTGTTTTCTTCATATCATTCAACTTTTTGCTTTTTACTTTACGGCTTTGCCAAGACTAATAGCGACTTGACCTCCTGATTTGCTTTCATTTTGCGCTTTCGACTACCATCGTGTATCGAACGCTCATCGAACGCTCACCGAACACTCATCGAACACTCACAGGCAACTTTGGGCTTTGTCCGGACTCTAACGGCGACTTATTAGTTTCCGCCATTTATCGCGCAAGAAAGACCCCGTGTGTTGCAGAAAATGGAGGGCGGAGTGTGTTAATATCTGTTCATCCTCATCCTCCTGCGCTTGGATCACTTTTTGCTCGTTCTCGTCACTTATCACGAGCAGGTAATCCCCCAACTGCAACTCCGTATCGCCTTTGGGAACAAAGAAATTATCCCCCCTGCGAACCATAATAACCAAACTATGCTTCGGTACCGCCACATTTTTCAATTGAGAGCCATTGCATATAAGTTCCTCAGTGACCAAAGTCTCATGCGCCGAAGACTCAACCTCTTCCGGTATATCAATGTCAAAGTAATATAGTTTATGCGGCGCAGAGTCAGGGTCAGCCAATTTCAACTTCTTCGCTACCGCACCGATTGTAGTACCTTGTACCAACAAGCTGATAAGGGTACATAGAAAAACTACATTGAACAATAAATCCGCATGAGGCACCCCGTGAGACATACAGAGGATAGCAAAAATAATCGGCACCGCGCCGCGCAAGCCTACCCAGGAGACAAGCGCCCTATCGCGTTGCTTATATTCTTTACGCCATGGAAATAGTGATAGACCAACAGCTATCGGACGCGAGATAAAAATCATTACAATACTGATAATGAGGCAAGGCAACCACACTTGCAGTTGGATGAGTTGAGAAGGATAGACCATTAGACCCAACATCAAGAACATCACTAATTGGCTCAGCCATGTCAGACCTTCAAAGAAGGACTTCGTCTGGCGCTTGCGGGTAAACTTGGAATTCCCGATTATCAAACCGCCGATATATACCGCCAAATAGGGATTACCTTTCAGGAAAAAGGTCACCGAGAAGATAAAAATACACGCCGTCAGCACCATAATCGAGTACAGAGACTCATTATTTAAACGGGATTTTTTCAGTAACTCCACGGTCATCTTACCAAAGATGAAACCCATTACAGACCCCATCACCAATTGAATGACCACCTCCTGAATAATTGAGAGAGCCGTCACGTTTTCTGTGCCCGAATTGACTATACCGATGAGCGTAATGGTCAAGATATACGCCATAGGATCATTCGCACCGGACTCCAACTCCATCAATGGACGCAGATTATGCTTGAGTTTGATGTTATTCGTTCGCAATATCGCAAATACCGACGCCGAATCCGTCGAACTCATCGTCGCCGCCATCAACATAGCTACCCATATCGAAACCGATGCTACTGCATTGAGCCACCCGAAGATATAGTAAATCAGCGCACCCGTGATAGCACATGTCAATAGCACACCCACCGTCGCTAATGTCACACCCGGCCATACCACCGGCTGTATATCCGCTATCTTAGTGTCCAATCCGCCCGAAAACAGAATGATACATAGTGCTATTGTAGAAATAGCTTGCGCAGTACCCAAGTCCATGGGACCTGACTCACCGCCTACCAATCTGCCCACCATCTCAGGACCAAACAGCATACCGACCCCAAGAAAGAGCAACAATGCCGGTATACCAAACCGATAACCTATCTTATCCGTAAATATGCTCAAGAAAAAGAGCAACGATAGCGTTAATAATGTCAACTCTACTTCCATGATTGCTTTCGACTTAACAGTTTAATAGTTTAACGCTTTAACAAGAATCCATCTATTATCTTTGTTATCTCACTCACAGGATAGAGACCCTTCTCAAGAGCCGGCTCACCTCCCACCGGCACATAAAGCACCTGAGGAATGGAGTTTATCTGAAAGAAATACGCCAATTCCCGCTCCTTCTCCGTATCTACTTTATAGAAATCCACCTGACCTTTATACACTACCGAAAGACTATCCATAATGGGAGCCAAGCGTTTACACGGTCCGCACCAGGTCGTGTAAAAATCCACTATACACGGACGCTCATTGACACCGTGCCAACCGGTTGTAGGGGTATAGGTTGTATAATTCATCACTTTTGACTTAAAGGCTTCGGTGGTCAAATAGGTTACCTCCGCCGAGGCTGAAAGGCCTAAAAAGGCACTAAATAGGACTAAAAATAATCTTTTTTTCATCTTTTTTCACTTTGAGCTTGCAAAAGTACGAAAAAAATATTACTTTTGCAAACTTATTTACAAATTTATGAATAATTGTAGCGATTTATCCCTAATAGTAAGTCAATACGATCCCCGACAGGTCTTTGTTGTGATAGATTCTGCTTTAGAGCTCTGCCCGGACTATAAAAATCAAAACTATTCAGACATAAGTGAATTAGTCAACATAACGAGTGGTTTCCCTACCCTTTGCCTTCAGGCAAAAGAAATGAATAAGACCCTCAAGACGGTGGAGCAGATTTGGAATTTTCTCTTCGATAATCACGCGACCCGCAAGGCATTACTCATCAATATCGGCGGAGGAATCATCTGCGACTTAGGCGGTTTTGCAGCCGCAACGTACAAGCGGGGTATTGATTATGTTAATATTCCAACGACACTATTGAGCATGTCGGATGCAGCTTGGGGCGGCAAGACGGGGTTCAATTATCGCGGCATGAAGAATGTTATCGGCATTATACGTCAGCCGAAAGCGACACTCATTTTTCCGAGCTGGCTTGACACTTTATCCGAACAAGAGAAGTTATCCGGCTATGCCGAAATTATCAAATGCGGACTTCTGAAAGACTCAACGACCTTTCATACCATTCTACGTGCTCTTGAGGACAGGGATTACGAAAATGGTATCGCTGTAGCTGTTGAGGTCAAGCAGTCAGTCGTCCGGGAGGATCCTAACGAGCAGTCGTTGCGCAAGGTTCTTAATCTCGGTCATAGCGTTGGACATGCCATTGAAGAATTGGGCATCCGCAACGCAAGTGGAGCTAAATACACTCAAGGTGTAATTCCTCATGGCTACGCAGTGCTATATGGGCTGGTGGCGATGGCATACCTCAGTCATATCCTGTTGGGATTAGACCGCAGGATAGTGACGACTCTCAGCCATATCATGGTGGAGTACTACGGACGCATGCCCTTCCAATGCAAGGACTACAAAGAGATCATCAATCTTATGTACTGCGACAAAAAGAATGAGCATGAGGGAGAGATTAGAATGGTTTTACTCCGTCATATAGGCGAGCCGGTTACTGACCAAATCGTCCATGAAGAGGAACTGATGGAGTCTCTCGAATATCTATTTAGTCTCTAAGGCGCGAATACCTAAATTGATAAATATAGCAAATATTATTATACCTCAAAGAACCCTAACTGGCTTATCGCAGTGAGCATCCTGCCTACATAGTTGCTATCAGGTTCTGTCCAGCGGAATCCGAGGCGTAAAAGCACTTGTGATGTGTACGTGTTATCACGCTCAACGATATGCGTCGGTTTTCCATCCCCCATATCCTGATAAGCCAACATGGTGGTAAGAAGTGCTGCTTTTTTAGGGTCGGTAGCCGCTTGCTGTACCAGCACACTGAATGCCTCACTTTCAACATAGTGTATTTCTGTACCTATTTTCTTCAATTCGTTCAAGACATCCCCCAACAATCGTGTGTGCGTGTTGTAAGGGTGGAATACCGTACAGTCGTCCGGAGTCGTAGCCAACAGGACGATAGCTCGCGCCGTCTCGTTGATAGGAGAAAACTCTGTAGGCGAGTCGTACTGCTCATACGGACAGCAGCCTAACATATTGAAGATCTTGATACGCCCCATATAGCTGTTGGTGGAGAAATTGACTTGGAACTCGCCGTCATAACTGCGTGCCGCGAGGTTGCCCACCCTCATAATCTTTGCCTTGAGCCCCTTATGCGCCACAGCGTCCAGAATAAGGCGGTCGGCAAGGAACTTCGAGTGCATGTACTGGTTGCCCAAGTACTGGCCGAAATAGATATTCCGCTCCGTCAGGACAGGTGCCGACGTATCATTTCCAATCCATATACCTCCTGTGGAGGTAGTGGATACATGTATGAGCCGCGCACCGGTAGCCAGACAGAAGTCCACGCAGCGTTGGGCACCCCCGATATTCACATCTTCAATATCCGTGCCCTTGGAGAAATGTTTCACGTTTGCGGCACAGTTGAAGACGGTCTGAATGCTGATATCTGAAAGCAGATGGCTGAAATCATTCGTGACATCGCCGTTGACGACGAACAAGCGTTTGCCGAAGAGGTCATCGAAGCGACGGCTGAAATAGTAGAACAGCAAGTTGCGTACACGACGCTCGGCATCATGCTGATCCTTGCCGCGCACAAGACAGGTAATCGTCTCGGCGTCAGAATCGATGAGTTCCTTGAGTACATGGATACCGAGGAAACCTGTAGCACCGGTAAGAAGAACATGACCTAAGCCATTTACCATTTGGGCATTTAGGAAGGTATCCAACGTGTTCTTTTGGAGCAGTGCGTTGATGGGTTCGTAATCAAAATCCGTGATGACTGTATCAGGCACCTCGTTTTCCTGAGCCGTATCTCTGCCTGTTAACATCTCAGCCAGCAGCCGCGGTGTAGGATGACTGAAGAGGTCGGCATAAGCGATGTGCTGTCCGCCCTTCTCCGCCTCGATGATGACGCGTGTCACCATGAGGGACGTGCCGCCCAGATCGAAGAAATTATCCGTAGCACCTACTTTCTCCAGACTCAAAACGGAAGCAAAGATGTCCGCAAACAGTTTCTCTGTCTCGTTGGCGGGGGCTACGTAAGCATGGTCGTCCGCCTGAATCTTCGGAGCCGGCAGTGCTTTGCGGTTCACTTTCTGGTTCTGGTTGAGCGGAATAGCGTCAATCTGCATAGTAGCAGCAGGCACCATGTATGGCGGTTTGGTCTCACGGATGAAGGCATTGAGCGCCTGCACATCTATCTTCTCGTCGCTGACGATATATGCCGCGATAAATTTACCACCGTTGGGATAATCGAACGCCTGTACAGTTGCATCCTTAATACCCGGGAACTGACGGATAACCGTCTCAACCTCTTTCAGCTCAATACGGAAACCGCGGATTTTGACTTGTCCGTCGCGTCGTCCCACAAACTGGATGTTGCCGTCCGGCAAATATCGTACAATATCGCCTGTGCGGTAGCATCTACGACCATTCCATTCGACAAACGCCTCTGCGGTTCTCTCGGGAAGGTTCAGATAACCACGTCCTACTTGCGGACCACTGACCCATAACTCGCCTGCTGCTCCGAGCGGCAGACGCCGGCCGTTGGTATCCATGACGAACAGTTGCAGATTATCCAGCGGTTTGCCGATAGGGATATGCTGCTCATAGCCGTTCAAACAATACGTGGTGGTGAAGATAGTACACTCGGTCGGACCATAGCCATTGTGCATCTTGTAGTTGCTTGGCGGCGTGAGGGCAGCCAGTGCTTCACCGCCTACAGACAGATGTCTCAGACTATGACACTCCACATTCGTAGCGAACTGGAATCCAATCTGCGTGGTCATGAACGAGTGTGTCACTCCCTCTTGGTCGAAATAGCGTCCAAGTTCGGGCAGGTTCAGTCGCATGTCTTCGGATATGATGCACACCGCAGCCCCGCAAGTCAGCGCCGGGTACATGTCCATCATATTGGCGTCGAAGCCAAAGGAAGCATATGCCGCCACTTTGTCACCGGCGTGCAGGTCGTAATAACGGTGGTACCAGTGACAGAACGCCACAAGGTTTCGATGCTCCAGCATCACACCTTTCGGCACGCCCGTAGAACCGGATGTGTAAAGCAGGATGAAGAGGTCCTCCGGTTTTATCTCGACATTTCGATATTCCGATATATCGGTATTTCGAAGTTCCTCCAGTTCTTTCTCTGTGAGAAGCATGCAGGAATTGCCGTCCTGCTGCATATAATTGAGTCGTTCCTCAGGGTAAGAGGGGTCGAGCGGCATGTAGGCGCAACCGGCTTTGAGCACAGACAATGCTCCTATCGTCATCCATTCGGAGCGTTCCACCTTGATGGCAATGACATTCGTCGTCGGGTGCAACCCGGCGGCTATGCGGTCGGTTATCTCGTCCAACTCGCGGTAGGTGATTCGTTTGTCGCGGAAGATGACGGCGATGTTGTCCGGCGTCCTTGCCACCTGCGTTTTGAAGAGCGAGAGTATGGTCTGCGTGTCATCATAGTCCACGTGGGTCTCGTTGAAACTATCGAGCAGTGCTGTCTGTTGCTCGTCCATCAGCGAGACAGAGCGCAACGAGGCTTTGGTATCTTTGGCGAACGCACTCACGGAATTGCTAACCGACTGCGCGAGGCTCTGCATCATCTCGCGGCTGTAACGGCCGTTGTCGTACTCAATCACCACGGAAGGTTTGCCATCCACCTCCACGATATAGAACGCAATCTTGAACTTCGGCACGTTCAGTTCCATGTTCTCCGTCTCCATCGCCTGTCCTTTCACCTTGTATTCGGAAAGGACGCCAAGCTGGTAGGCGTACATGATTTCTGCCGTCAGGTCGTAGTCGGCGGCTATCTCAGCAAACGGATAGTTCTCATGCGAGAGTGTCTGCTCGAATTTCCCGCCTGTCTCCCGAACGAACTCCTCTACGCTCTGCGTGCCTATCTTGCTGCTCAATGCAAGCGTGTTCACCATCATGCCAATCGTGTTCGCCATCTTGAGGTTGCTACGGCCGTTGGAGATAGTGGTGATACAGAGGTCGTCGTTGTTCGCAAACCGCGCGAGCGTGTAGAATACTGCCGCGAGTGTTGCACCGGCGGCTGTCACGCCAGCGGTTTTCGCCAACTGCTCGGCAGCCTGCAGATTCATGGGTGCATAAACCTGTCCTATCTCGCCGTCTTTGGGGTTGGTCAGGTCCGCCGGTATCTCCGTCACACCTTCCACTTGAGCCAACTGCGAGTGGAAGAACTCTTTGGCTGCTGCGTATTCCGCGCTATCCTCTGCGGCCTGTTCATCCGCCACAAACTCGGCATAAGAGCACATTTCCTGTTCGATGGTCCCGCCATTCAGCAATGCGCACAGCTCATTGAAGAACACATCATACGAAGCACCGTCGCACACCAAATGGTGCATGTCGCAATAGAGATACAACGCCTTTTCTGTCTCGACGATGCTGAACCGGAAGAGTTGGTCTTTCGAGAGATTGAAGGGGCGGACAAATTCCGCACGGTAGGCCTCCAACTGCGCCTCTTGCAACTCAATGGTCTCCACTCTCAACTCTTGGTTATGGTCGATAAGCTGCTCCACTCCGGTCTCGGTTGTCAGGAAATGTACGAACAGCTCCGGGTGGTTTCGAACGACTTGTTCCACTGCTGCACGCAGTTCCTCCGCACGAACGTCCTCCGGCATTCTCGCGCGCATGGGAATATTATATAGTGTCGAAGCGGGATTCTTCATACACTCGAAATAAACACCGGTCTGCGCATGGCTGAGGGGGAATGAGACCGCTTTGCTCAAAGTAGAAGGAGTCTTTTGACTTTCGACTTTTGACTTTTGACTGCCATCCATCATCGCCTTCAATATCTCGTTTTCGATAAGCTGGATGTTCGCGCCTTTGATAAGCAGTTTGGCATCGAGTTGCACGCCGAAACGCTTATAGACATGTGTAGCCAGTTTGATGGCGGAGATGGAACTCAGTCCTACGTATCTCAGGTCGGTCATGATTCCGAAATCGCTGTTCCCCACGATACCGGCGACCATGTCACGCAACTGTTCCTCCAATACATTGAGCGGTGCTGCGCTTTCTTCTTTCGACTTTTGACTTTCGAGAGCCTTCGGCTCGGGCAATGCCCGTTTGTTCACTTTCTGGTTCTGGTTGAGCGGAATAGCATCTATCTGCATCGTGACAGTCGGTACCATATAAGGCGGTTTCCGGTCCATGATAAAGGCATTGAGCGCCTGAATATCAATCTGTTGGTCGGAAACGATGTATGCTGCGATGAACTTACCGCCGCCTTCCGGGAAATCAAAGGCCTGAACGGTAGCATCCTTGATACCCTCAAATTGACGTATAACCGCCTCTACCTCTTTCAATTCAATACGGAAGCCGCGAATCTTGACCTGACCGTCCTTGCGGCCTACAAACTCGATGGCTCCGTCCTCACGATACCTGACAATATCGCCTGTGCGGTAACAGCGGAGACCGTTCCAGTCCACGAAGGCTTCAGCGGTTTTCTCGGGGTCATTGAGATAACCGATACCGACCTGCAATCCGGCTATATAGAGTTCGCCGGCAGCCCCCCATGGCACGCGGTGACCGTATTTATTGACGATGAAGAGCTGCGCCGTGTCGTTCGGGAATCCGATAGGGATATTCGGCTCGTTCTTCTCCACCCAGAAACTGGATACATAGACCGTACACTCCGTCGGACCGTAACCATTCCACAAACGATAGGACGGCGGATTTAGCGACATCAGTTTTTCGCCACCCACGCCGAGACATTGGAAACCGGGAATATCGGGATAGTTGATAGCCATCTGCGTGCCTACTTGGGTCGTCATGAAAGAGTGTGTAATGCCCTCTTTGACAAAATAGTCATATATACCGTCCAAATCGAACCGTATATCTTCGCCTATAACATATATGGCTGCGCCGGCATATAAGCATCCCCATAGGTCGTGCATGAACGCGTCAAAACCATAGCCGGCGTACGTAGCGTACCGGCTCTCGGGTGTCAGACCTATATGATGGGTATGGTAATCGCAGAAGGTAAGAATATTCTGCTCGCTCAGCATCACACCCTTCGGTGTGCCGGTCGTGCCTGATGTATAAAGCAGTATAAAGGCATCTCCGCCTTCATATTTAGCGGCATCCTCACGCATGAACTCCAGCCGCTCTGCGGGATAGGAACTATCCAGCGGCATGGCTGTGAACCCGGCTTTGGCAATAGCGAGCGGTACAATCACCATCTGTTCGTTGCGCGGCACGGAATAACCAATCACATGCTCGCCGCAACGGACGGTGTATCGCAGATCAAGCTCATCGGAGAGTTTGTCCACCTCCGCGTAGGTCAGGCGCACATCGCCTGCCACAACGCATACTGCGTCCGGCTGTTCGGCGACGTGTTTCTTGAATCGTGCAATGAGGGAGTCTCCTTCGGTATTTCGATAAGTCGATATATCGGGGTTTCGAAGGTCCAGCCACTTGATTTGGTCCTCATCGCAATACTCAATCTCGCTCACTTTCTCCGCCGTTACCATTGAACGGAGGATTGTGCTATAGGTTTTAGCCAACTCCTGCATGAACGCCTCGGAGTAGTCCGCAGTGCTGTAACTCATCTTGAGCCAATATCGCTCGTTTATCTCCTCCAACTCGACGCTGAGTTTCCAGCCGGGGATTGGTTTGCGCAGATCAGTAAGGGGGATTTCGTCATCGCCTAAGTGCAAGTAGCGCACTTTATCAACCACTCTTCCCTGATGAACGAACATCACTTGGTTATTCAGTCCCAAATCCTTTACAGCATCTTGGTAGGCATAGTACATATATTTCCGTGTCTGCTGCATCTGCTCGTCCAGGGCAGAGAGAAGTTCCTGCAATGTCATTAAGGAGGAGCGGTCGCTCCAATTAGCGAACACCGGCAATGTATGTACCATCATGGTCACAGCATCTCGTGTGCGGCGGTCGCTTCGACCGTAGAAAACCGTGCAGTAAGAGGCTTTCTCTTCCGCTGAATAAGCCGCAAGTAGCAGTGACCAAGCGGTTTGCATGATGACACTTTCTTTCACACCAAAACGTTGTTCTATGATGTGGACATCTTCTTTTGTGACTGAGAGAGAATAGGTCTTATAGATATTGACGGGCGCAGGGTTCAAAGCCTGTTGCGCAAGTAGTATAGGTAGCGAATCGGTCTCCGCTGCATCGCTAAACTCACGGGCATACCACTCCCGCGCTTCGCTCATCAGCGCATCGTCAGCGCGCTCGGCGGCTTCATCTTGCGCTATCGCCGTGCCGTCCAACAGCTCCGCGCTAAGCGGTTCACCATTATAAGCCCTGCTGATATCCCGCGCCAATACTGCATGTGAGAAGCCATCGGAAATGACATGATGAATATCCAAGTATAAATAGTTCTCGGGGGTTGAGTTAGTTTTTTTGACGGTATATATCTCGATGCGATAGAGGCGTTCACCATGAATATCCATAGTACAGGCAAAAGTTTTTTGTGCTTCCCCCCGCTCTTGTTCGGACAATTTAATTTTACGCTCACGGGGTGTATCCCCCGTTACCATCATGGGCATGCCCTCATCATCCAGCTCAATATGCCCACACATGTTCGGGTGTGCTTTCAGTGTGGTA
>ODAI011619355.1_pt1 | contig 35720 bp, 60 predicted proteins | sample 1539321 | NCBI WGS metagenome assembly ODAI01 (sample SAMN02144231, study PRJEB22623) | gut metagenome | biome: sheep rumen | host: Ovis aries | place: New Zealand
GGAAACTCCGACGGATTCACCGGATGTATCAAAGGCATCAGCCACATAAATATCGCTCCACCTTAATGAAACATCACCCTGTTCATCCTGCATATAAATGTGTATTCTGTCTCCCGGGCGTATTCTTCCACCCGCTGTCTGAAAGTAATCCTCAGCCTTAAATCCTATTAATACAGGCTCTTTCATTTCCTTTTTTGGCTTGAATTCATCCTCCAGCATACCCGAAGTGATGATGGTTCCCTCGCTGATCTTTAGAAGTGCCAATTTACCTTCAAACTCATCACTGCTTAAGACCACATCCCCGGGTACAAGAGAAACAGGAACATCCTTCCATATCACTTTTTCGGATGAAGCCTCCCCCGACACAGCACTTCCCTTTAAAATATCCGATACCGCAACAGGCACCGAAAGCGTCTCCTCTCCTGCAGTAACCTTTTTTTCCGTATATATCATGAGAGCATAGATGACGATAGCCGAGATAAACGCAGCCACTATCAGTCCCGGTGTCAGACTGCTCTTCTTTTTGATCTTTTTCATCAAGCAACCTCCTAAACAGTATCCACAAAAGTCAATTTGCTTTTGTGTGCCCTTATATTTTTCCCGAGGCTGCTCTTTAAGAGAAATGATATCTCGCTGTAAATTCCGGTCTTTTCCACGATCTGACCGTTTGGAGCTTTCATTTCCCCAAGCACCCCCTCACTTATCTGCCTTACCCCCTCATCGGAAACCGCCGTCTCCGTCACCAAAGTCCCGGAAACATTGTAGATCCTGAAGACATCGATACTTACAGGCCCCTCTATATAACTGCTCCCCGAAGCTACGCCGTTTGTCAGTCCCAGATTGATCTCCAATGTTTCCCTGTACTTTGCAAAGGCATCTTCCATGTCGGAGATAATAATGCTGTGATCCGTTCCGTATTGTCTGATATCAATGAGACTGGCGGCCAGACCGCTTGCTGCAAGACTATCCTCCAGTCTGTCAGAAGCTGCCTTGTATGAGGCTATCTTTAAAACGCTCACCATCAGTACTAAAACAAACATCAAAGAAAACAGACCAAAAATATTTTTCTCCATCAATAAACTCCCCCTAATACTTTGCGGTAGATGCCCTGGACTCCGAGAAAAGATACTTTCCCTTTATCTTTCCGGATATTTTAACCGTAACAACATTTCCAAAACCAACCCTTTGAAATGTAGTCCCGTCAAGATTGATATCACTTATGCCTACTCCGTCAAGTTCCGAGATAAGGTGACTTTTTTCCTCCGCATCAAGGTAACCTTTTGTCTCTGCAATTAATGTATATTTCCTCGCCAGCTGGCTTACATCCTCCCTCACCCTCATGAGTCCTATGCATTCAAAAAAGCATATGAGAATGCTCAGCATAGCAAGCAAAAAAACTGCCAAAGACATCAGGTCGCCTATGTTTCCCCCACTCTTTTTCAGCCAAAAAGATTTTCCTTTTCCCGTCAAAGCCCTATCACCATACTTATTCATAAGATCATTCCCGGTATGAACACACCGCCCGCTGCACCGGTCAGGATTTCCTGAGCCTTTGTGGACATGGATGCCGTGATGTTCTTGATAAGCTCCGCAAGTGCATCCTTCATCACCACACAGAGCACCAAGGCAATGATACACAAACCAATGGTTACCAGTATCCCGTCTATTCCCTTTTCTTTATTCAGGAATACTTTTTTTACTTTGTTGATAAAATCTGACATATACCCTCCTTGAAATCATTGATCTGTTTTTAAACAGATCCCCCTTTGATCATCCTATACTGACTGCCTGAGCCAGCATATAATTTACACATGCATAGAGCGCCACAGCCAGCACGCAGGCCAGCATTCCCAATTGATAAAAGGTCAGGCTTCTGTCCAGCCTACCCTTCTTTTTTTCCAGGACCGCTTTCTGCATATCCTTCATCTGATCCCCGATATCTTTCAGTAGTTCCCCCGCTCTTCCGGACTCCATGGACTGAACAATGGTTCGGAAATACAAAAAGAGAGGGACTTGCCCTCTCTTATGCTCTGGGATTTAAAATATCATATATGTCACAATCAAGAGCCTCTGCCAACTGCACCACCTTGATGCACTGTGCCTCATTGATGTCCCTTGTCCACTGCTCATAGGCTTGGATGTTTCTGAGGCTCACTCCACTGAGTTTTGCCAATTGGCTCTGGGAGAGTCCCTTTTCTTCTCTCATGAACTTCAATCTGCTTTTATACATTCTCAACCTCCTCCTTTGCCTTGACAACTATCTCATAACAATCCATGACTCCCTTTCCGTAGTCTCCAGAAATTTCCAATTTTTCAATCTTGCTCTTGATTATCTGCAAGACACCAAGTGCATTAATTGCCATGTTGACTGCCTTTTCTGCATCTATATCAATTATCTCAAATCCCATTTCATTACTTAAAATCTCTATTGCCTTGTTTATATCCATTTTATCTCCTTTCTGGGAGGCTCATGCCTCCCTTTCAACCTTGCATCTGGTGAGAACTGTCTGTTTTTCATCCTTATATTCACCATGTTCCTTGATTGTCCCCTTGAGATGCACCTTTGTTCCCTCCTCAATCCCAAGTCCCTTGGATGTTTTCCAGACTATTGCATCACCATGGTCATTTCTAAATGTATATACATGCATTGTGTCTCTGCCATAGCCTCTGAATGATGGAATGTCAAACCATGCATTCTTTTCAAGTATAACATCCATGTCAACCTTGTCTCCAACTGCTCCAACATGCTGACTGATTGCCTTTTGCTCTTTGATTCTCTGCTCCTCTGCCTCTCTTGCAATCCTTTCAGTCTCCTCCTTGGCTTTTCTCTCTGCCTCGGCTCTTGCTCTTTCCTCTGCCTGTTCTTTTTCCCACTGTTCCTGTCTTGCCTTACGCTTTGCATCAAGTTTGGCTTGATATTCTGGTGTGTACTCTTTCCACTTGCCCTGTTGCTTTCCAGAGCCTCCACACTTGAAACAAACTCCTTGGTCTACCCAACTTGGAACTAATTTTCCATTGCACACACCAATGTAATAGATGCCCTTTCCCTCACATCTTGAGCAGGGAACTAAACCCTCATAGTATTTTGTGCCATTCTTGTCAATTCTGATTAAAGTTGCCATGTTATGTCCCTTTCTGGGAGGAGAGAGGATTTCTCCTCTCACCACTTCCCATAAAATCCCTTGTCATTGAGTCTTTTCATCAGACTCTTGAGTCTGTTGTATTCGTTGACTGTGTCTCTTGCGCTTTCTATTCTGTGCTTATCCCACACAAGTTTGAGAGTGCTCTGCCAGAGAGGAACTTGCTTGCCATTCTTGGTCTTTCTGAGGATTTCTCTTGCCTCCTGCAAGTCCTCACAGAGCACATGACCATCCTCTTGGAAATTGCTCAAGATATATGAGCACTCATCAGTGAGGAACTGCATGTCTGACCTCCCATCTCTCTCATTTTCTGGATAATCTGCAACATCTTCCTGCAGATTCCAACTCCTCACCCTTTTCAACTCTTTCAATGCCTCTGGATCTGTGATGTTCATATTCCCTCCAATCTGGAGGGAGGCTTGAGCCTCCCATCCTTATCTGTTGCACCACTTGTCTGCATCCTTTTTGATTTCCTGCATCTCCTCATCTGTGAGAGGAGTGAGTCTTGTGATTGTCTGGCAGTTGATGTCAATCTTTCCAACCTTGAAAAGATTTAAAACTGCAAATTTGCTTTTCTGTGAAAAAAGTGCAATGGCAACAATGTCATCCTTTCTAATCACAGGATTGTTTGCCTCGTTGATGCTCTCCATCATGTCAGAGAATCCAAACTGTGAATGGATGCAACATCCCCAACCACCAATTTTCCATTCTCCATTCTCACACTCAAGTATGCCTCTGGCAGTGCTTTCTTCTCCTTTGTAATTCCAAATGACTCTGACATCTCCAAATGTACTGTAGCCATCTGCACCAAACTCCTGCTCCTTTTCCATGTCTGCCTTGAGCACTGCAAATCTCATACTGTTGCAAATGTATGCCCATCCCTGTCTACCACCAATAATGTTTCCGTTGATTTGAATGTCGTTTCTCATGTCTTATCCTCCTTGTATATCCCCATAGGGAGTGAACTGTTATCTTGTCTATACTATATCACTATAGTGTTATATTGTATATGTGAAAGTATACAAAATTTTCAATGAGTTTATGGTTATTTTGTAGCACTATGGTGGTATATTAGGGCAAAAAAATAAAGCCACCCTTAATGGATGGCTCTGGGGATAAAATCAGATTGTTTCATATATATTCCCCTTTCTATTCCGCCACTATGGATTGATTTCACAGAACCACCTACCATGTTACGCATTGTTAAGAGGCTCGGTAGGTGTGCCAAAAGGCTCAGTTTTTTGGAAATTCTGCGTGTTTTTACGGAATAGCATAGCAAACTATGTTACCGCTATAACTTGCTTCAATGCCAATATGGGTATCGTCTATATAGGTTACTTTTGCGTAATCATTTCCAGTTGCAATCGTCTGACCTAATGTTGAAAGAGTCTTTAACACATAAGTCGGTACGATAGTCGGAGAAATAATCGCACTCGTTGTATTTGAGAAACCAAAGTAAAGGTATCTGTACTTGCTCAAATCAACCTCAAAACTTTTTGCGGTAGTTCCTCTATGCTCGTTGCAAATTAACGTAGGATTTGTGGTTGCCTGCACATAAAAATCAATCACATTCTGTGGAATAACCCCAACAGGATAGCTTTTATCATTTTTATTTAATTTCATACTCATTTGATTTGCTCCTTTAATTATGCAAGCCATGCTCCACTGATAACATAGTCCTTGTTATCTGTTGTATTTTTCATGAATATTTTTCCGATTGATATAACTGAAAAAATAGGTGGTAAATCGTCTGTTGATTGTTGGGCGGTTAATCCTATTAACGTAGTTGACGGCGTTATTTTATTTGGCAAATTTATATATGCCTTTGTAACACTACTTGAAGCGGTTACTTTTACTCGTATGTTAAGCACCGCCATTTTCCCTATTTTAAAATATCCACCATTTACCCATGTGCAATCGGTAAATGTTAATCCGTCTGTGCTATATCCACTCGGAGCAATCGCACTCTCAACACTTGTCTCGCCGTCAGACATAATACAATAATCTGCGCTTGTCTTTAGATTGATTACTGTTGAGGATGTGCCGTAGTAGAGGCGGAATTTTGTATGCTCTGTGAGTTCTGTGCCACTATCATCTGTAGGAGTGTTTCCAAATACCGCATCATAAGATTTACTTCCGCTTGACCTAACGTGCCAAGTTGTTCCGCTAGTTCTTGTACTTGAAACTACGCTTAAAGTTGCAATAATAACATTACTATTCGTAATTTGCTGAATAGTAAATATATACTTTGAACCATTCGTTTCAATTCTTTCAAAAATTGACGATTTAGAAATCTTTGTAAAGTCGATTTTTGAGTACAATTCGTCAAGCAAAGCACTAACTGTTGTATGCGCTCCTGCTTCTGCTTCCTCGTAATCCTCACTACTTGCCCCAATAGGCACATCATTTCCGTCATCTATAACGTGTATTCCATCTTCTGTGGCATTTTCATAATCCGATGCCGTTGTATGTTCTTTGATGTTCTCGATAACTGTGCGTCCGTTCAAGGAATCATCAGAAACAAAGGCATCGGCGAATTGCATCGCATCTTCTTGGGGCATGTCCTGTCCGTCACTATCTACTATGGTGTGACCACCACCGCCACCGCCCCCACCGATTGCGTTTTTGATATCATTCAGACCTTTCTGGACTACATCCGCAAGGTTCTTGGGGTTCTGGTCGGTTGTATTTAACGATTTATCTAAAGCAATAGGCTCTGTTATCATGTCAATCCTCCATAAATAAGGCAAACTTTACCATCAATCACTCGTAAATAATCAAGGGAAATGATGTTATCCTCTATCTTTATACCATCCCCTGCTCCGTAGGTCGCACCGCCACCGCCTTGAACGCTGATTGCACGTTCTGTCTGTCCAATGATGGTGCTGATGAGATTTGAGAGGGATTTGGTGAAATTTCCGAACTCAACTTGAGTGTATTTCTCTGAAATGCAGTCATACTCAAATGAGATGACCTTTGCCATCAAATCAATCCCCAATTTCTCATCAATGACCTCGACAGTGTCACCAATGTCTGTGATTTTGTCCAGATTCGCCTTGAGAGTATAGTTGACCTTGGGAATGCAGTTTGCCGATAGGTATACATTCGCCTGTCTCCGCAAGTCATCCACCAATGCCTGTCTGTACTCTGCCTCTGATGGGTAGTCATCCTCATTGATGTCCTGCTGAAATGAAACTGTTTTTGTGTATGGGATTGTATACTGAGTCTCACTTGTGATGTACACATCAGCGGTTGGATCTACTCCATTGAGCATGATTCCATCCTTGCCAACAGGGAGAATCTTGGTGATGACATCACTCCAATCCTCCTCACAGGTGATTTCTTTCAAGTTTTTCCGATATTGGACAACAACACCATTGTCCTGTCCAATGCTCTGGACTATTCCAATGCGGAAATTATCTCTGACAAGATGTCCTTTCCATCTCTCCAGAGCAGTCATGATTGCCCCATAGAGGGATGTTCTCACACACCTATATGATTCTATTGTGTTGATGTCTGAAAAGGTCTCAAATTCGCTCTGAGGCTCTGTGGCAGAATTTAAATGAGCAAGTGCCTCTGCACAGTTTTTCTCCACAACATACGAATCAGAGATGAGATAATTCTGGGAATCATAAAAGACATGATATGCCTTTGTGGAAAGTTTGCTCTTTGTTCTGGTGACATTGCCAATTCTGAATGCTTGGTCTCCTGTGGGAGTATTTGCCACCACAATATTTCCTTGCAGAATATAATCAACATATTCCAGACTTGTCTCAAGGTTGAGAAAATAGTCCCCATTGTCTGCCTTTGAGACCTTTGCCTTGAGAGGCTTGAGGACTATATCTCCATTTGATTCAAAATCTTTGTCTGTTGATGAAAAAACTCTAATCATATGCACCTCTTATGATGAAATTTTATATACTTCATATCCTCCACTGCCACTTGCAAACTGCATTGTGACTGAATTTTGTGCGCTTGTAGGTCTGATAAATGCAAGATGATATCCATTGGTGGGAGATGTGCTCTTTCTTTCTGCCAATATCACTGCATTTTGAACTCCAGAGATGACACCTCTCTCCACATAAATGCAACTTAATCCATCCAATGTTGTTCCTGCCATGCTCTGTGATACTGTCACATATCCCTTGTCTGTGATATTGGCATTGTTCTGTCCCTGCACATATACATTATTGGTGTTCACATAGCGATATGCGTTATTGACTCCCATATCCAGAGCAGTTCCGTTTGCGCTTGGAGTGTAGGTTGCACTGTTTGTGTTGGGTACACTTACGTTAGCATTTGCATATGCGCTGACATCATAGTTTCCATTGGCAGTGATGTTCCTTGTGCCTGTCGGAACAGGGACATTGACATTTGCGGTTGCAAATGACCGCACATCATATGAACCATTGGCAGTGATGTTCTTTGTGCCTGTTGGCTCTTGTGAGGGAACATTGACCTCCGCACTGGCATACTCAGCAACATCATATGTCCCATTGGCAGTTATGCTTTTTGTACCAATGGGATTCTTAAAAGGGACAAAATTCCCCTGTCCGTCTAAATAGCCGTAGGCATTACCGCTTTTGGAGAAATTGAACATCAATCCATCTGCAGTCAAGTCATCTGCAACCTCTGTGATGGCATCCTGCACATCATCTGCCTCAAGTTCTGTTCCTGTGTTGTCATATGTGACCTTGTTTGCAGGATATGATGCAGGCTCTCCATTTGTGACAGTGAATGTGGAGGTTGAGCCATCTGTCATGGTGATGGTGTAAGTGTCCACCACTCCCTGTGTGGATGTTTTCTGAATTGATGCAATTGATGATCCATTGGTCACTGTAAATGTTGCAGTCCTGCCATCATCAAAAGTGATGGTGTAAGTGTCCACAAGTCCAACTGTGCCTGTTTTCTGCACACTCTGGATTCCAACTCCATCCTGTCCTGTCTTTAACATGATTTTTACATCTGAAATCTGTTTTGGATTCTGTATGCTCATTTTTTCCTCCTTTTAGGTCACATTCTGCATCAGAGAGAGTGTGCCATTCATTATTGTGAACACATCCTGTCCAACACCAATCTGGAAGTCATAGAAATATTCCCCTGCCTCTGCCTCTTTTGTGTCATTTGGAGCAACTCTGACCACCATGATTCCATCAGACTGTGTGATTCCATCAGAAAGGGATTTCTGGAATATGAAATCCTCTCCTGTGGGAATCTCTTTGCATGTCATGAATGCAGAATCAACAGTGATTGGTTGCCCTGCCTCATCAAAGACCTCAACATTGAATGCAAGAGTGTCTCCTTTGACCATAGTGATGTTTTGATTCTCAAATTGAAAGTTTGTTCTCATCATATCCACCTCGATATATCTTTGAATCGAATCTGTGTGACATTGCCCTCCCACATGATGTCATTTGTTCCAACATTGAATTTCAAATCATTGAAATTGCCAGAAACATTCCTGTTCATCAGTCGGTCTCCTTGATATGCATTCCACTCTGCTCCATCAAGAGTGATAAAATCTGAATTTTCAAGGGCAATCTTGAAAACAGATGAGCCATTCAGCACAAGTCTGATGTTTCCAGAGCCATTGATGGTGAGAATAGGTCTTGAAATCGTGTTCCCTCGGTTGAATACCTTGAAATTGTACAGATTATCATTGAAAACAGAGACATCCAGAATCAAATCCAGAGTGTCTCCCTCATCAATCCCCAACCAAACATTGTGGAATGTCTGTTCCTCGGTCAGATTGACTGTCATCTGGGCAACTCCCTGTGTCAGTTTTAACTCTCCACCAAGGGAATCATCTGATGACCGCCCAACTATTTTGAGTCTGGAACTCAATGGATCTACATCAGACCTTGCAGTGACAGTGTATTGCCCTGCCCCCAACCTCATTGCATTGATGGGGAGATAAATCTGGGCAGGACTCACTGCAGTTCCTTTGATGGAAATGAGATTGTTTTCCACCTCAATGGTCAATCCACTGTTGATGATGGTGTATCTCCTCATTCTCAGTTCATTTGCGCTGAAAACAACATCATCATCAACTGCTGAATACTTGAAAGGCTGAACATGGAATGTCACCACTGCAGTCTTGAATCTCAAGAGCCTCTCAAAATCAATTTGATTGAGAATCTTATACTTATAGTATTTGTCTGGCTCATTGGAAAAAATGACTGTTCCCTCTGAGTCAAAATATTTGATGACCTCATCCAAATCATAATCACCAAATAAGCCAACGGACATCTCCTTGTCATATGCAGAATATCCAAGTGGTGTGATGATGTCACCATCCCTGCCATCTATCTCCTCAATGCTTGTCCTCATCAGAGGCTTGGAGATAGGAGGCAAGGACTGAATCAGCAATCCTTGAATCAAGGTGCTCTTTTTTCCATTTAAAATGCAATAATTCATCAATGCCTCCTATGTATAGATGAGTCTTGAGACTGTTTTGTCAACAAATTTGCCCATTTCCTCATCATCCATCTCAATCTTGACTTGATAGAGAGCCTCTTTGAATGCTGAAATCATGCCATCAAATGAGGATGCTACATTGCTACCAGATACACCAACTCCTCCAATGGTGGTGGTGGTGTTCAAAGTGGTGGGAACTGCACTCTGCATCTGTTTGGTAACATCTTTCATCTCATCCTCGAATCCCTCACCAATACCAAGTGCCAGATTCTTTCCAACTTGGTCTCTGAACAGTCTGGAGGGAGAGTGGATTCCAAGAGCCTTTTTCATTCCATCAAGAATGCCAGATGCAAAATCTTTGACCTTGTCTGCCAACCAATTTCCTGCACCTTTGATGCCCTCCCAGAGTCCCTCAACAATATTTCTGCCTATTTCACCGATTTTCTTGAATCCCTCAGTGAATTTCTCTTGGATCTTGAGATTGATTTCAAGGATTTTCTTTGCCAGATGTCCAATGACCTTTCCGATTCCTTTAATAAGTTCCCAGAGAATCATTCCTCCTAATTCCAGAATCTTAGGCAGTTCCTTGATGAGTGTTGAAACGATTGTGACCACTATGGATGGCAACATCTCAATCAAATCTGGGATGGCTGAAATTATGCCGTCAATCACGCCAATCAGCAAATCAAAGCCTGTTGAGATGATGAAAGGCAAATTTTCAAGCAGAACACTGACAATTGTGTCAATTATGGTCGGCAACATGCTCACCAACATTGGAATGGCTGAAATTATGCCGTTTATCAATGAATTTAGGAGGTTGATTCCACTTTGCACTATGAAAGGCAGATTTTTAGTGATGAAACTCACAAAAGTTTCAATCAGAACAGGAATCATGTCAATCAGCATAGGCAGGGCAGTCAAAATCCCAGAAATCAGAGTGTTTAGGATGTCCTCTCCCATTTTCAGAATTTTTGGCAGTTCTGATGTGATGGTTGAAAGGATGGATGTGATGACCTCTGGCAGTTTTTCCAACAGAATAGGGATGGCAGTTGTTATCCCAGAGATGAGACTCATCACCAGACTGATTCCTGCATCAATGATGAGAGGCAGATTGTCAGTCAAAATTTTCACACATGTGTCAATTATGCTTGGCAACATTGCCACCAATTCTGGGATGGCTGATGTGATTCCAGAAATCAGAGTGACAATCAAATCTGTTCCCATTGAAAAAATGTCTGGCAACATACTCATGAGCGTACTGCTCACAGTTTTGATGATGTCTTTCACAACAGGCTGAATTTCTTTGATGGTTGAGACCATCCCCTCAATCAGTCCAACAATGATGTCTGGAGCAACTTCTGCCACAACCTGTGCAATGGTTTTCACCAGACTTGAAATCTCTGGAATCATGGACTTGAATCGGTCAATCATCCCTTTGATTCCATTTGAAATCATGCCTCCTGCATCTCCACTGCCTCTGGACAGTTCTGTGAATCCGTCAATTATCTGCGTGAGGGATGGCAGGAATGAGCCAACAAGATTGTTTTTAAATCCTTGTATAGTCCCATTCATCTTGGTCAGTGAGTCCTCATATGAGGCTGATGCCTTGACTGCATCCTCACTCATAACCATTCCATATTCCCTTGCCTCTGCCATCAAATTTTGAATCCCTGCAGATCCAGAATTGAGCAGAGGAGCAAGTTCTTGATATGACCGCCCAAAGATTTCATTTGCAATGGCATTCCTTGTGGTCTCATTTTCCATGGATGCCAATGCATCAATGGTCTCAAGCAAGACCTGTTCAGATGATTTCAACTGACCATCAAGGTCTGCATCTGCCAATGAGACTCCAAGTTTATCAAAACTTTCTGATGCTCCATCAACCTTGTTTTTTGTCCCATCAATGGAATTGGTGATGTTTCTCATTCCCATTGCTAAGACATCAATGTCTGCACCACTTCTCTCCATTGCATAGGATAGTTCTTGATATGTGTCACTTGACAATCCAAGTTTCTGGGATTCCTTGTCAATCTCATCTCCAAGTTTTCCCACATCTGCAACTGTCTGTGTTATCTGCTGACCAAACTGTTTGAGTCCGTTGATGCATGCAGTGATTGCCTGTGTCGCAAGGTTTGCAAGGATGCCTTTGAGGACAGTGAATCCATCACCACCCTTTTTGGCTTTTTCTCCTGCATCCTCTGTCTGTTTTCCTGTCTCCTCTGCCTCATCACCCATCTTGTCAATGGATTGGGCAGTCTGGTTGATGGTTGTCTCTGCATTTGCAGTCTTTATCCTCATATCATTGACTGCCTTGCCCTGCTTGTCATACTCCTTGGAACTCTTGTCCACTTCCTGTGAGAGTTTTGCAACAACCTTTTCCTGCTCTTGGTATTCTTTGGAGGATGTGCCAAGTGTCCTGCCTATCTCATCAAGTTTTGCTTTCTCTTTGTCATATTCAGCGACTAACTGTTGATGTTTCTGCTCTGTTTTCTGATATTCAGCAGTCATCTGGGACAACTGACCTTTCAGAGCCTCCAGAGCAGTCTTTTGTGTCTCCAAAGAGGCTTTCAGTTCCTTTGATGATTTGGCAAGTTCTTCTTGAGACTTGTTTCCTGCCTCAAATGATGATGATGTGGCTTTCATCTCAGCACTGACCACTTTCAAATTCTGTGTGATTTGAGTCAATGCTTTTCTGTATTCAGACTCTCCTGTGAGTTTGACCGCACCACCGAATCCTGCCATCTTTCACACCTCCTTTTTAAAACCATTCCTCATCTTGTATGGACTTGAGATGTGCCTCTGCATAAGTCGTATTTGACTGTGTCAAGCGCATCTCATAATCCCACATGTTTTTGTAATGACTGAACAATTTATTGAACATGGTCAATGTCAGTCTCCCTGTCTCTTTGAATGACAGATGCAATCTGGTTTTTCCGACAAAATAAAACCAAGAAAAATCAATGACAGGATTTGATTCATCTTGGACTATCAGTTTTTTTCATCTGTCTTTGTGCTCTCAACCACTGTCTCATTCAGTTTGTTGGTTGCATTTGCCAGACCAATCTCAGTGATGATGCGACCAACCTGTTTGAGTGTGAGAGGCTTTATATCAGAGCCATTCTCCTCATTGGAGATATCAATGCCCTCATTCAGCATCTCTGTGAATCCAAAGATGACTGCCTTGGCATCTGGCTCACCATTTTCCGATCCATCTGTGAGTTTTCCCCACTCGTCAAGAGAGCCATATTCACTCTGGATGCTCTCCATGACATTAAGATTGAACACTAATTTGTATGTATGTCCCTTGTATTGGATTTCCTCATTAAAATCTTTCATCTCATTTTCCTCCAATAAAATAGGGAGCAGAATCTCTGCTCCCTGTCATCATTCATTCTTTTGTTTACTCGTCACCATATACTGCATACAGAGTCACAGATGCGCTTGCCACCTTGTATGTGCCAACTACATCTGGAGTGGTTGCGGATGCGGATGTATCCCATCCAAGGAATACCTTTCCTGTGGGAGCAGTGAGTCCTGTTCCATCACTCACATTGATGATTGCCCCAACGTAGGTGGACACAGAATCAACAGAGCCTGTGCCTCCGTTTGCATTATAGGTCACAACTGCAGGAGTCGCATCTCCAAAGAATCCATCCAGATATGCCTGTGCCTCCTCAAATGTGTTGAAAGTCTTGCTTGCTGACCAATTACCATTGGCAAGAGCAGAAACAAGTCCCTCAACCTCAGATGTGCCAAACTCAACTGACTCACCCTTGGTGTTGTTCTCCTGTGATGGCTCTGCAAACTTTACCTTGTACAGAAACTCAACCTTGTATCTGTACACACCGCCAACAATCTTGGTTATGATCCGACCAAGTCCCACATAGGGAGCAGTGTCATTTGCGTTTCTCACAACCTCTCCATTGACATATTCATGACCAAGGAGTGTTGCAAGCATTGCATCATTCTCATCATCAATGCCAATGGTCACTGTGCCACTCTGGAAAGTCTTGTCTGACTCTGCCAGAGCATCATCAGCATAGAGTTTTGCATCATTGTTGCTGATGTCAACCTTGCAAGAGATTGCCTTTGCAGGTTTCTGGGCAACTCCATATGTGGGAGTGCCATCTGTCTCCTCGGTCAGTATGCCGAAAAGGAAATTCTTAAGTCCGATTTTTGCCATCTCAATTTTCCTCCTTTAAAAAAGCAAAATTCAGTGTCTTGTGATAGTATCCTGTGTCGGTTTCATACATGTCCATACTTGACCGACTCGGTTGCCAAACAAAATGATTGGCTTTTAAAACTTCTTTGATTCTCTCAACTATTCTCTGGTAGTTGCCTTTTGAATACACATCAAAGTCATAATAATCAACATATCCCTGCAGTTCATCATCTGCTGACAGAGATCCATCCGCATCCTGTTGCATGTAGACCACATATGGCTCACCATGTCCCTCATAGAACATAAATGACACAGGAATCTGGACTCCATCCACAGTGAAATCTGCAAAAATTGATTCAATCAGTTCATTCATTCAAGTAGTCCTCCACTTGCCTCTCTTTGTGCCTTGAGCATTGCCTGTTCAATCTCACCTTTCTTGAATGACTTTCTCATGAAAGGATGTTTCTTGAATGGCAGATTGCTCCTGCCATACTCAAACACATTTGCCACCAGAGGAGCAGGAACTGTTTTCCCATCCTCATTTTGAAAGTATCCATAAAATCCCACCTTGGTGTTGATTCCATCATCAGATGGAGTTTTATAGACCTTTGTCACCTTGAGGCATTTCATCATGTTTGACTTTCTGATGCTCTGAGGCACATTTGCAACAATGTTCTTTTCAACAACTTTTGCCCCTGCCTCTGTCATCTTTCCAAAGATTTCATCAGAATTGTCAAAAATCTTTTGAAAATCTTTCATGATGTCGCTTGGCAGTTCCATTTGGAATCTTGCCATCAGTGTGTTACCTCCTTGCACTGCATTTCAAGTTCCACATTTTCCTCATCCACGTTGTTCAGATATTCAATGGTGTATGTCTTGCCTTTGAACTCAATCTCCATGTCCCTGTTGATAGGAGTGACAGGATATCTGATTGTGAAATTTGTATATGCTTTCTCAAAATCAGTGTTGTTCTTGATGAGAGTGAATCCTCTTGTGGTCTTTACAGATGCAAAGGGAGACAGAACAAGTCTCCTCTCCTTTGTCTGGAATCCTGCGGAATCTTTGACCACAACAGTCTCATATATGTTGATTTTTCGGTTGTACTTCCCTGCGTTTGTCATAATAGATTCACCGAATGCAAGTTCAGAATAGACTCAACAACCTTGTTGACATTGGACTCCTCCACATACAGTGCGCGGTTGTCCCACATGTCTTGGCATAAAATGAGGACAACAATGATGATGTCCTTGAGATTGTCCAAAGATTCCAGAGTCTGTCCTGTGTAACTTGTGATATATGTCTTGGCAACTGTCAAAAGCGTGTTGAGAGTGTTTGTGTCGCTTTCCGTCACCTCACTGATTCTCAGATAGTCTGCCACATCTTGAGCAGTGATTTGACTGACTTTTGAAATTTCATTCATCTGTTGTCCTCCTTTGAGGAGTTTTGCCTAAACAACATTCTGGGTCTATGCCTCATATGTTCCTGTTACACCAAGAATTTCAACATCCTTTTTGATGTTTCCTGCAACAAGATTGGAATCCACAACCTGTGCGGTTGCATATGCGCTGACATCCGTTTCCTCAGTGTCAGTGATTTCCTTTTTCCCTGTCGGCTCAACAAGAGTGTATGCCTCTGCAAGTCCGTCAGTAATCAACTGAGCACCAACTGCATCAGTGACATTGGCAACTGCTCCGCATGAGATAGATGTCAACTCACCTGTTGAGGCATCCCTCATGGTGAAAGGTATCAATGCTTTAACTTTCATTTTCTTTCCCCTTTCTCTTTGTCTTGGGTTTTTCCTCTTTTGCACCCTCAGTCTTGGCTTTATTATCAGCCTCAAAAGGGATGATATATCCTGCTTTCAACAGGTCATTGGCAAGGGACAGGTCTGAAATTTCCTTGACCTGTCCCATTGCCATTGCTATTTTCCCAGAGAAAGAGACTAATGCTTTATACTGCATAATCTCTCAACCTCCTTTGTTTATGCACTTGCCATGGTGAGTTTGGAAATCATCTGCTGATTCTCAACCTTGGAATCAAACTCAAACCAACCAATGACTCCATCTGCATGCTCATCAGCAAACTTCTCTCTGAGAACCTGTATAGAGATGTTCTCATTGAACTTGGTTGCAAGTCCTTTCATGTCACCATAATAGATGACAGTCTTTCCTGCACCAATCTCATCCATGTTGTCAGAAACATAGACAGGCTTTCCAAGGAGAGTAGAACCAAAAGGAGATGAGATATCATCCTGCAGGAGATATCTGCCCATGTTGTCCTTGAGGAGTCTCAGTGCAGTTCTGGTTGCAGTTGACATGATCCAGATTGCATCCCTCTGGAAAACATCCTTGATAGAGTCATGTAACTTGATGACCTCATCAGCAGTGATGGCATTCTGTGCGCTTGCAGTGATGCCATGAGTGAGAGATGAAAGACCAAGAACCTTTGACGGAGTCTGTCCAACTGCAGGAGTGCCAATGAGCAGTTCATGCTCAATGAATCTTGCGATATCAAGTGCCATGATATCAACAACCTTGTCAACAATGTTGAACTGTGAATTGTTGATGAGGGATCGTGATACCTTGGAGAGTGCGCCTGCAAGGAATCCTGTGAGAGTTACCTGTGATGTGAACTGACCAACATGAGAGGTGAGTGCGCTGAACTCATCTGCATATGCTACAGTGATATGATCCTTGGGAGATGCATCATCATAATACGGAATGGTGAGTGTTCCCTTGACATTGTACTGACTTGACTTCTCAAGTATAGGACAGATGTCATATACCTTGCGGATAATCTTGTCAGCAATAGTCTGTGGAATGACTGCTCCGTTGTCTCCCTTGGTTAAGTCGGTCTCTGTGTCTCTGAGAGCATATCCTCTGAGATAATTCTCAAAAGCGTTTCTCTCATTGAGTGCTCTGGTCTCCAGTGCTCTCTTTTCCTGCTCTGCGCAAGCATTCTGATTCATTTCTTTGCCCTCCTCTGTAGGTACATTGTCGTTTTTCGGCTCTGCCTCAGACTCAAGCATTTCTCTCATCTCATCCTCAAGTCCAAGTGCCTCTTTGATTTTCTTGACATCATCACGAATTTCAGCAAGTTCCTGTGCCTCATCCTCGGTCAGTTCCCTTGTCTCTGCAACCTTGACAAGTTCCTCTGCTCTTGTGATTAAGTCATTCTTTTTTTCTTCAAGAATCTTTGACATGTTATTCTTCCTCCTTATTTTTTCATGTCCTCGACAAGTTTTTTGTACTCGTCTAAATTTTTATCTTTTGCAACAGTTTCCTGTTGTTTAGGCACTTCCTCACTCTCTGGCTTTTCCTCTCTGATGTTTATCTCATCAGCGAAACTTTCACCAAAGAAAACTGAATTGGTCTCTGACCTAACTGCAACAAGTGTTCCATCATATGCAGGAGTGGTTGAATCATCAAGGATTGAGACCTCCTCCAAGTCAAGGTCTTTGACATCTCGGAGAGGAAAACCATCCTCATCTCTCTTGTTCTCAACTTCCCTGTCATAGAATCCAAATGACCATCCAACAAGTTTTCCATCCCTTGCTTTCTCGACAACTTCTGGATCTGTGATGGTTGCTCTTGCATGGAGTCCAATGTTGTCCTCCTCCAACTCAAGGTTTCCATCCTTTGTCCCTCCAAGGTCTTTCTTGGGATTGTGATTGAGCAGGATTCTGACATTGTCATTTCTCTGCAGTGCTCTCTTGAATGCACCTTTGCAGATTCGCTCAATGAACTGTCCCATGCGTGACCAGAGAGGTTTGGACTTTCTTTCCACTGCATTGACATATCCCTCTATTTCAACACAGTCTCCTCTGACTCTAATCTGCATCAAGCACCACCTCCAACCTTTGACCAATTATCACCATCAAAATAGTATGTGTCACCTGTGTCCAACTCATAGAACTTTGAATTGACTCCAACATCCTCTGTCGGCTTGTCATCTGTTGAAAGTCCCTCAAATTCCATGTAATTTGTTTCGTGTGACAATTTGTTTGTTATCATGATTTCACCTCCCAATCATCTGCAAGCATATCTGCCTGTGATGCAAGCCATCCAATCTGGACTCCACTTGTACCAACAAACGCAAGTGCCTTGTTTCCAATGGCATTGTGTTCACAATTGACAATAGAACCATCTGCTCTGACATAAGAGATGTTTGTTGCAAGTTCAACAAATTGCTCTTTGCCATTCCATCCTGCTCTTGAGATTTTGTTTCCCTCTTTGGCTTTTTCAATTGCCTCTCCAAATTTCATGGTTTTTCCCTCCTATTCATTCACAGTGAAATTGTCCCATTTCTTATATGCATCAACATATGTCTCATGGGAATCACCATTGTGAGTGATTTCATAATACATTCCATCTGAAACTGTTGTGCTCACAAGTGCTTTCCAATTCTGGAGAGTCTTGCAGAACCATACAACATACACATCATCAATTGTGATTTTCTTGTTGTCTGTTTTATCAACATGAGAATTGAAATAATCAGCAACAATCTGTTTTGCTTTTTCCTGCATTGTTTTCCTCCTATGCATCAGCAGAGTTTCCACTCTCATCAAATTCCTTGGCAAGTTCATGTCCAATGAGCATGTCCTGTGTCTTTTTCAATTCTGCCTCTTTATCCTCCAGAGACTCCTCAGAGCCACCATCACCAATGTCTCCAACTGTGTCTGTGTTTGGTGTATAGTAGACATGTTTGTTGACATCATAAAGAACTGCACCAAGACCGACATTGACAACATCAAGTCCCTCAATGTATTCCATATTTTCCTGTCTGCGGATTTCATTGAGAGTCATGAATCCTGTTTCCTTGGCAATTTTATATGCCTCATATCTCTCCTTGATGGATGTCCTCACTATTTCCTTGACATCAAATTCAAAGAAATAGTTTTTCTTTTCTTTCTCAAGGAGCAAATCACGATTCAAAGCAGTCTCAAATGCCTTGATGACAGGATAGATTGCCTCCTTGAATGTCCTCTCAAAGTCATCTGGATAGATATGGAACAATGCATTGATTTCACTCTGCAAGGTCATCTTTGACTCATTCATCTGAGTCTCCACTGCAGAATTGGATGCCTCTTTGAACTCCACTCCATTGTTGAGAACAACAACATTTTCACTGTTGTTTGAATAGAGATTCTTCCATGCTTTCTTGAGTGCATCAATCTCTGGTTGAGCCAACTTGTGTGTTGCCTGCAGGAATCCTCTTTTGTTGCCACCTGTGGAGACCATCCCCAACTGATAGAGCAGAGTCTGGTATGCAGTCTCAAGAGCCTTGGAGACCTCCACAGTGAGTCCCACTCCAGATGCACCATCCTTTGTGTTCCTCAATAATTTGATGAACTGATATGGCTGAAATGTTCCATAAGCCTTTTTCTGATGATTTCCATCTGCATCATATCCACCAACAAAAATGGTGTAGTTCTTGAAAATTGGTTGATACACTTTCATGATGGTGATGTATCTGTCCTCTACATAGAAAAGACCTGTCACAGTGTTTCTCTGTCTCTGTATGAAACAATAACCACCTTTCCCAAGGAGATAGTCTGCCACCATTGCCTTTTTCATCTGGAATGCATCCAGAGTGTCACCTGTGTCTCCATTGAGGAATCTGATTCTCTCATCTTTTTCCTGTTCCTCAACCTTTCTATCCTTGTATTTGTATAACTTGACAGGCATACAAGCGACACAATTTGAAATGAAATCCACTGCCCCATTGACACAGGGCAGAGTCATCACCTTTTCCCTTGTGATGGTCTCTCCATTCAAAAGTGCTTGGAGCAGAACATCATCCACAATTGGCTCTGGATCTGGTGTGGGATTTTCTCTTTTTCTGAATAAATCAAATAAACCCATGTTTTTCTCCTAAAATGTCTGGATGACAAAATCCATCTGATTCAAGAACACATCCTGTTGCAAGAGATAGGTTGCATTGATGAGGCTCACAACCATGTCAACCTTGCCTGTTGATTTCTTCTTGTTCACATACTGATTCTTGTTGGTATCATAGACACACCTTGCATTCTGGAAATTGATTTCCAAAAGTCTGTTGTCACTGTACTCAAACTCATGTGCAAGGATTTTCTCTTTCAAAAGTTTGGTGGGAGGATGCAGGACTGATGAATGTTGCCTCACCTCAATCATGTTGACTCCCTCTTTTTCTAACTTCTGAGCAGTTGACAAGCAGTTCCATCTGTCAAATCCTACTGCTTGAATCTGGACTCCATACTTTTCCTCAAGTGAAAGGATGAAATCCTCAACAAAAGAGTAGTCAATGACCTTGTCACCACATGCAAAGACCTTGTCAGTCCTCACTAAATTCTTATAATCGACTTTTTCAGAGGCTTGCTTTTCCTCAATCCTGCCCTCTGGGATGAATGCAAAGGATTCTGCAAGGATTCTGTTGTCATCATCCACACTGACCATGGACACAGATGTGTTGTCATTGCTCTCGGATAGATCCAGACCAAGATAAACCACTCTGCCATTCCAATCTATCTGGGCAACCTTGCACTCCTGCACATCTTTTATGTCAATGTATGTCTCTGTTCCTACACCTTGATAGATGATATTGCAGTGTTTTGTGACAAAGTTCTCTCTGGCAGACTCAACTGCAATGGCATAGGCTCTCTTTTTGAGCAAATCCTCCCAGATTTCTGGACTTTCCAATGCAACAGGATTTGACTGTTGCAAAATCAAGTCATCAGTTTCCCATCCTTTTGTCTTGTCTGGCTCATATAGGAGGGAAAACCTTGTCTCATCATTCTCCAGACCATCCAACACCTTTTTGGAGTAGTTGACCTCATCCTCAAAGGGATTGTCTATTGTCGGATATTTGGTGGAGATGATAAATCCCAATTTATTGAGGATATTTAATTGACCAGACCTCATTGCATCAATCGGATATGAGATTGGAAGTGCTCCAACCTCATCTGCAATAAATGCATTGGGCAGTTTTCCATCCATCCTTGATGTTGAATAGGACAAGGGAATGTACTGTGTCTGTGTCGGTTTGAACATGATATAATCTCTGAGAATCTTGAATCTCTTTTGGTCTTTGTACTCATAGACCAAAGGTGATGACCTTATTGTCTCAGATATTGCCTCTCTGATTTCTCTGGAGAGTGAGCCATCTGGTGCGACTGAATAAAACTTTGAAAAGTTAGGCTCAGTCAAGAAAAGAATGATGAAAATGGTTGCAATGGTGTATGTTTTGTAATTCTTCCTGCAGATTTCCAGAACACCACACTCATATCTCCTCTTTTTCTCATTCTTTCGGTACACCACACAGAGGATTGCAATATAAAAAAGCCATTGATAACCAACTGTGCAGTCATAGAGGCTCTGCCCTGCTTTTAAACCTTTGGGCATCCTCAGAATCTTGAGAATGTTCTCAACTTGCTTGACTTTCGGCTCTGATATGACATATTTCTTGTCTTTCCCCTCACAAATCCTCATGAAATCTCTCATCTGGAGTTTCACATATTTGGGAGTGGTCTTTTTCTTCACACATTGCTTGCAGTATTCATAGGCTTTATTGTTTACCATCCAAATCACCACCATTGATGATGTCCATGAGTGGATCTGCATCATCCTGTGTCTGCTCTGCATCAAAATTCTTGATGATTCTCAAGAGTGTTGCCACTGTCTTGTTTGCAGAGTCTGTGGTGCGGTTGTAGTCGCTCACTGCAGGGTTTGTGTAAAGATTTTTTCTGCCTTTGACATATTCCTTGGAGACAAGCATGCCCTCATCTTTGATGGCTTGCTCTAATTCCTCCAGAATCTGCAACTGCACTTGATATCTCTGGAATGTAGTCACAAAAAAATAGTTTGATTGGAGTCCAGACTCCTCTGCAAGTTTCAAGATTTCATTCGCTTGCTCCTTTAGGCTCTTTTTTGCCATGTTGCACCTCATTTCTTTTATCTCATTAGTGTGCTTTTGCTCACCCACTCTCATTTTTGGACAAAAAAAGCACAGTTTTCACTGTGTTTCATTTTGTTTTTGCCGTTTTTAGGTGGTTTTTCCAAAAAAATTCTCGAAAAATCACCATTTTTGTGAATGAGAGTGGGCGTGTGGTCTCGAAAAATTCTGTGAAATCTTTTCCAGACCTATGGGGGGATATTCTCCCTACCCTCCCAGAGCCACGCTGAATGACTCTGGTGAGGTTTGTTTGCTATATGGTATATATTTCTATAGGCTTTTGTTTTTAAGTGCTTTCTTGAGGCTTTAAATTGATTCTTCTCTCTCCCCTGCCAACTCCAAAAGATATTCCTTTGAAATTTCTCCATTGTCTGCTTGGAGGTGGTGTCTTTTACATAGACAAATAAGATTGTAATTGTCCAACAACAATGACTTGTCATCTTTCACCTTTGTGATGTGATGAACTTCTATTCCATCATATGTGTAGACTCCCTCTTTTCTGCAGACCTCACAGAGATGATTTGCTCTCTCCCTTATTTCCTCAGACTTCTTTGTCCAAGAATATTGAGACCTTAGTTTGCGCTCATCCCCTCCTGTGTATGCCCTATTGATTTTGCAGTCATAATTGTATGGATGAATCTTTCCACACTTAGAACATGCTTTCATCATGATTCTGACCCATCACACTTTCAGCACCTGTCCCACAAAAATCTTGTTCTTGTCCTTGATGTTGTTCTTTTTGACCAGAGCATCAACTGTAGTCTTGTATGCCTTGGCAATCTTGGTGAGAGTATCGCCTCTCTTTACAATGTAGACCTTTTCAACAGGCTTTTCCTCAACAGGCTTGGTCTCAACAGGTTTTTCAACCTCTTTGGTCTTTCCTGCATAAGCATTCCATGCTTTCACATCACCATAGAACACATCACAGTCAAGATTTCCACTCCATCCATCAAGTCTGCCAGATGATGTCCACTGCCACATTGCATAAAACTTCCACCACTTGACTGATGGCTTTTTTCCTGCATTTGACATGTCATAGTTGAAATCTGGTCTGTAGTCTCTATATCTTGCCACCCAGAGTCCATAGTCAGCATTTGCCACATCAGTCCAATTGTACTCATTGGCAACTGATTCAGACATGTAAATCACTGCCTTGACTCCTGTGAGGGAATAAAACTCATCAAGGAACTGTTTTGCCCACTTGACATTGTGCTTTGCGCTTGATTCCCAATCCAGAACAGGAATGCCCTGCCCAATGTAGTCTTTCACTGCATTGTAAAAGTTCACAACCTCTGCATGAGCAGTGTTGTTCTCTGGTCTTGCGTAGTGATAGAATCCAAAGGGTTTTCCAAGGTCTTTTGCCTGTTTGATGAAATCAGAGAAACTTGGATCTCTGTAGGTTGCCCCCTCAGTTGCCTTGATGATGGCAAAATCAAACTTTATCTTTGAAAGATTCAAACCTTTCTGCCATTTGCTGATATCAATTCCATTCATCATTTTGAAACCCTCTTTTTCTGTATATCTTCAAGATCTGCAATTCTGTGATTAGCCACTGAGATTTTTTCATCAAGGAGTCTGTCATTGTCCTCCAATCGGAACACTCTTTCAACCACATTGTTATGCTTTGCAACTTGCTCCTCAAGTTTCTGGATTCTATACCCTGTCAATTTATTTGATGTGACTATTCCCCCAAAAGTTCCAAAAAGTGTCCCAAACAATGAGATAATAGCAACTATTACAGTCTCACTCATTGTCTTTGCCCTCTTTCACTTCTGGAAGTCCTGCAAGGCTTGTCAAAATAGACAAAATCCCTGCAAGCAATGATGCAGAGGCAACTGCATACCAATTCACATCATGCATCACCACAGATGTCCCAATCATTGCAACTGCAGTCTGTGCCACAGTCTTGATTGCTCTTATTCCTGCATATTTAAACCAATCCACCCAATTTCTCTGCATATTTGGTCTCCCTTTTACCCATAAAAAAGGGAGTGGCTTGTTCAAACCACTCCGCACATTTTCACGCTATTATTTTAACACATTATTTGTCGCATATCGTGCCTTTTCGTTTCATCTTTTCACATCTTCTTTCAATCTGCTTGATGACTCTGTATGTCTGGGACTTTGAGTAGTTGATTTTGCTTGCAATCCTGTTGATGCTATTGCACTCAATATATCTCAGCAAATAGACCTTGTCTTGAATCGCCAGACTCTTTCTCAGTTCCTTTTCTTTCATGTCAAGCAGAATCAACCAATCACTGATGGATTCTCTCAACTGACTGAGTTTCTCATCAATCTGCTTTTCATCCATCTCACAGACGTAGTTTTCAAGAGGATTTCCCTCAATGCTATGCTGAACAACATCCTTGTCATATGTGATTGCACTTGGCAAGGTCTTTGTGAATATGCGCTCCTTTTCCATCAGCATCTTGGCAAATCTTTCCTGTGCCTCATTTGCTTTGATTCTATATGCCTCATACTCTGGATATAACATCAAAACACCTCCCATTCATCAGACTCCAATCTCCGTTTTTAGGTCTCCAGAGATGGAGTGCCTCAGTCAAATTGACATAATGACTCTTTTTGGGATGGATCTGGACAACCTCCTCCTCATCATCCCAGAACAGGTCTTTGATGAAACACATCTCCTCCCATGTTGGGAGTCTCCTTGCATATAACTCAATTGAGACATGTTCCCATCCACCCTCATTGTCTCCTGCCACCACATTTGCCCTCACTCCTGTTGGGAGTGTGACATATCCACTCTTGATACCATATCCCATATTTGGGAAATTTTTTATCCACTGCACTTTTGAATTGATTTCTTTCCAATCCCTCATTCCTTATCCCTCACTTTCTGCCTGTGCTATGCATTCCATATCATTGACATACAGTATTTCTTTACCACATTCTTTTTCGTGGTTATAAGGGCAATCTGTATGGTCACAAGTTATGATTATATTTATGTCTTGACTCATTCCTTATCCTCACTTTCTAATAGGCACTGGATAACCATCTGGAAGTCCGTGAATCAGTTTTTTATATGTATTTAATGCGTTTATTTGAGCAATAATTAACGCATTAGGTTTGCAAGTTTTTAACTCGCTTATCATATCATCAAAGCCTTTATCAATTTCTGCTCTGAAACTCGGCGTTAAGGGTTTATATCCTTCGCTCATTCCTTATCCTCACTTTCAAACCAATGCAACCTCTGTCCGCAATGGCAACAATATGGTTCTTCCCAATCCTTATCACCATATTCAAAATCCCAACCACATTTCGGGCATTTTCCGTAGTCATAAACAAGTTCTCCGTCTGCATATCCATCACCCTCAAGGTCTACTTGCATTGGCTTTGGTGTGACAGGTGGTAACTCTGATATCATTTTTTCTTGCACTTTATTGATAGAATCTACAATATCAACAAGTTGTGATTTTCCAATAGTTCTGCTCACTACAATAGTAGCATTATAATTGCGGATTGCTTTAATTGCCTCGGCTCTGCTGATGCAGTCATCACTTGTCATTTTGTAGTCCGTTTCCTTGATTCCCAGAAACTCCGCACATTTCACAACATCACTGCCATCAATCAGTTTGCAAACAGATTCCTTTTCACATATATTGCAAATCATTGCCTCACCTCCTCACAATATCCTTGTAGTGGCTTTTTCTGAACAATGTGTCATGTGTGGGAAATCCTCTCTTTTCATTGATGGCATTTGTCAGTTTGTACTGCTCCATCTGTTCATCAAACCCCAACAGACCTGTGATTTTGTCTCCATCTGTAAATGTGACAGTCACTCTCTTTCCCAACAGACTGTCCAAAAGTGCATCCTTGTGTTTATATCCCATTGTTTCCTCCTTTATCTTGAAAAACAGTGTCCACCATACTGAAAGAGTGGCTCTCCATATTTTGAATACTTCCCTGCATTAAAATACAATGCACCATCTGACTCATCCCATCCATCAACCACCATTGAAAGAGCCTCATAGCAATTTTCTGATGGAGTGATGCCCATTCTGTCTGTTGCAAATTGATTTGGTGTAAAAATGACCTCCTCAATGGTCTGCTCCCACTCCAGAGACCGATTCAAGACCACTCTCATCACCAGAGCCTTGCCCTTTGCATCCTCACCCTCTGCCTCTGCCATTGCTATGCCCAAAAGCAGATTGCACTCATCCTCTGTGAGTTTTACAAAGGATATGTCTCTGAGGAGTGGGATGTCTGACTCTGGATCTCCGTCATCCAGAATGATGATATCCTCTGGAGGGAGCACATATTCAACCTTTGGAATTGCATATGCAACATAGTTAATTTCTGACTCTCCTGTGTGGATAGTATAGTCATGCGCATATACTGAGCCGACACAAGCGAATCCAACAAAGAGAGCCATCAATCCAATCACTGCAATTGAAAGAATCCTCCTCATTCACCCTCCTTTTGTTCTATTGCCAGATTTCCACTGATTTGGGAGATGAGGTTTTTCAGATTTTGTGGAATCTGGATGTCTTTCTTTTCCCTTTCCACAAGATTCTCATATACCATTCTGAAATTTGCCCTGTCTGCTGACGGATTCTCACTCATGCAGATATTTGTGAATCCAATCCTCTCTGTTGCCTTTCGTGTGAGTGGTGACATTGAATCCAGAGCCTCATTTGGTCTGTATGAGCCATATCTCCTCACTGCATTCTGGACTTCTTGCCATGCCTCTCCCCAATCTGGAATCTCACCAAACTTGATAGTGGTTGCCATCTCTCGGATGTCTGCAATGGTGGGAGACCACTTGTTTAGGCTCACCCATTTGTTGAGTCCTGCCTCTGCAACCTCAAAAGGAATGTCCTGCAACTGTGCAAACCACAATTCCATTGCCTGTTCATTTGGCAGGAGATTCTCTCTGGGAAAGTAGGTCTTGAGAGCCATTGCAAATGTTGCAAACTGCTTTCTATCCAACTTTTTCCACCTCCTCCAGAGTCATTTCCTTTTCAATCTCCTCTTGATCCGCAATGACAAATCTCTTTTTGCAGTCATTACACTTGAATATCAAGTCCCTCTGTCCATGAAACATGCTCATCATTGAGGAGCATTCTGGACATATTCTGTTGCCATTCAAAAATACTTTGTAATTACCCATTTATTCCAAACACCTCCTCAATGGACATCTGCCCCTCAAGTTCCCAAGTCTTTTCCTGTTCTTTCTCTGGGACATATCCCTCTGGGAAACAATCAACCTCCAAAGAAAATTCATTGTGTGCCAATGCCTCTCTGTGAAAACTTGGAATATGCCTTGGTTGGGCAAAACAGACTTTTAGTTTTCCAACATTGTCTGGAATCCTGCTGACATCTTTGCAAATGACCTTTATTGGAAGTCTATTCAATTGCAGACAATCAACCTCCTCACCCTTTTTCAAAGAAATGGTCTTTTGGTATGAGTCAAAATGATATTTTTCCAGAATCTCTGCAGTGAGGTTGCATGGATATAGTTTTGCATCTTTGCCAATTCTATATCCTTGAATCCACTGCCCTCTGCCTTTCTCTCTGACCACAACCTCAATCAAGTCACAGTTTGGGAAAACCTCAATCAATTCTTTTACTGTCATTTGTCCCTCACTTTCTCGACAATCAACCAGAGTCCTTTATTCATGATTCCTCCTCTGCCCAATGGCTCATCATGTCATATGATTGCTCCAACTGCTCTGCAACCTTGTTTTGCTTGCTCGGTTTAGATCCAGACCTGTCATCATAGTTCCCATCAAGAATCTTTGCCATGTTGGAGTCCTTAATCATCCAATCAAAGGTTGCTGACCAATTCCTGTCATTCTTTCCTTTGAGGAATGAGGATGCCTCTGCTTTAAAGAACATCTGTCTAAAATCCTCTAATGAATAGGTCTTGAGTCTTGCCTTGATTGCTTTCTTTCTTGCATCAGAGAGAGAGGTGAGTCTGGGGAATGACACGCAAGTGTCATTGTACATATCAGCAATCTGCTGATAGGAGACAATGTCTCTTTTATCTGTCTCTATCTCTAACTCTTTATCTTTCTCTATCTCTTTATCTATCTCTATCTCTTGTCGGACAATGGGAGGACATTGGGAGGACATTGGGAGGACATTGTCCTCACTTTTGTTCTTTAACTCCTCTCTGTATTCCCTCTTTTTTCTTGCCCACTCTGTCTCAAATCCCAAGAGTTTCTGGACTTCATGCATGTACAGTGTCCCATCATCCAAGACCTCCATCATCCCAAGTTCTGTGAAAATCTTGATTGCCTGTCTCACCACATCCACATTGGTGTTGGTGATGGTGGACAACATCTGGTCATTGTATGGTATCTGGTCTGAAAACCTCAGATTTCCCTCATGATCCACACTCTCACAGAGCAATTTGAGATAAAAAAGGATATAGTCCTTGCCATTTGGCATTGCCTCAATTATCTGGATGTCATGCCTCTTGAAAAAATCCCTCTTGAGTTTCAGCCAGAAATATTTTTTTGTATCTGCCATCTATGCCTCCAATCTCCAGAGGCAGTTTCCTGCCTTGTGTCTCCTGCCATGAATTACATTGGAAATTGAGCATCTGGGAATCCCTGTTTTTTCTCCTGCCTCTTTTACACTTTGAAATGTCATCAAATAATTGCCATTGATGTCATATTGTGAGACCTTTTTGAGAGTATTCCCAAGAGTGTAGATTGAATGCAGTGTGTTCTCTCTTGGTGTTACCCATTCAAGATTTTCAACACTGTTGTTTTTCTTGTTGCCATCAATATGATTGACTTGCTCTTTTTTTAAAGGATTCTCAATGAATGTCTCTGCAACAATTCTCTGGATTTCTCTTGTGACTTTCTGTTTCCCCTTAAATAGTCCCACTTTCAAATATCCTTTCTTTGTCACTGTTGGCTTTTTGATTTTTCCTTTCCAAATCCTTTTCTTGCCATATCTATACTCAATGACACGCTCCACACCTCTGATTCTTCCTTTGTTGCTCACTTGGTAGAATCCCTCAAATCCTTTGATATCTTTCCAGACTTCATCCATTTCTATTCCTCAACCTCCTCAATCTCCAGAATCACCTTGGATTCCTTGTCATAGGAAAATGTGTCTGTGAAAGCAGTGACACATTTCCTGTTGTCATCCTTGAGTTTCCCTGCCTTGACCATTGCATCCAGAATGAATTTCTTTGCAAAACAGATGTTGTCCAAGTCTCTCCTGTGATTTTCCTCAATCCAATGGAAATGGATTCTGACAGGATGTTCAAACTCTGGGAGTCTGGCAAGAAACACTCCAATGTCCCTCTCAAGACCTTTTTTCATCTTTGAGCCTTGGAATCTGTTTGCCCTGCATGCATTGATATATTCATTTAGGGATGGCAGTCTCATCTGTATCTCACAGGTAACTTTTGCCATATCGCTCAATGAACTTTTCTCTGTCTCCATATAAACTCTCCCATTCTTTCTGGCATTTTCGCTTTAGATCCAAATCAACATCAATGTTCCTGTGGACTGAATGATTTGTCATGGTGTGGTGATTTGTGCAGAGATAAACCCAACAACCATCCTCCTCTGACAGTTTTCTGTTGGCAGTTCCAAAGAAAATGTGGTGCTTGTTCAGATTCTGGATGCTCCCACAGATAAAACATTCTTTGATGTTGGACATTATTGATTTGCTCATTTCCACATCTCCTTGAGCCTCTCAACCTCGTTTGGAGGCAAGGTCTCAATGTTCATTTCCTTTGCCTCAGAGACAATCCCATCAATGAGGATTGCCATCTCCTTTGAGTCATATTCAGATGAGCCTTTGTACACTCTGTAATGCGTGAAATCCTTTCCTTGCAGTGTGGTGTTGGCAATCGGCTCATAATATTTGAAATAACCACTCACATCTATTGAGGAGAGCACACTGACCATGTCTGACTGTCCATATCTTTTGAGCATTGCCAGATATGTCTCCTCTTTTGATGTCCTCAAGGCATCAGCAATCTTTCCAATGAGACTCCACGCATATGCATTGGCATTGAGAGACCTTTTCTCTTTGTGTTGCTTTATTTCAAAGACCTTGTCCCTGTCCTGTTCAAACAACCATTTGATGATTTGTTCTGCATTGCCAATCATCTGCATTCCTCCTTAATTGAAAGGCAGTTCTTCAACAAGTCCATCTGGAACATTGACAAATCCATCAGCAGTCTGGGAATCCGTCTGTGTGTCGCTCTGGGAGTCCTTTTTGGATTCTGCAAACTCCAAGGACTCAATCAAACAGTCATTGGTGTACACTGTCTGTCCATCTTTGTTCTTGTATGAGCCTGTTTGCCATCTGCCCTCTGCCACAACCTTTGTTCCCTGCTTGAGATATTTCTCTGCAAATTCTGCAGTCTTTCCAAAAGCAGTGCAGGAGATAAAGTCTGCACTCTGCTCACCCTCTTTGTGGAACTTCCTGTCCACTGCCAGAGTGAATTTTGCCACTGTTGTGGGAGTGTTACCTGTTGTCACTCTCACCTCTGGTTGCCTAACTAACCGCCCCATAAGTATGCATTTATTCATGTTTTTTCCACCTTTCCTTGTTGTGAAATGTTGAATGTCCCCCAAATGTCATCATGCATAAATTACTGATGTCATTGTTTTGCTTGTTGCCATCCAGATGATGAATCACGCAATTTTTCGGAACTTTGATTCCTGTTGCTTGCTCAAAAACATAGATGTGCTCCATTACATAGCCACATGAATCTGCTCTGGGATGGTCTGGTTTTAATACTTCAACATAGCCTTTTCGTGTTTTTCTTTTTCCACCTTTCCAATTGGATGCCTTTTCTCCCCTTTTGCTTAAGGATCTATTTTGGGACTCAATGCTTTCATCTTTTAAAAATCCCATTGTGTATGCCTTTTTATAAATGGATAGATAAGACCTGTTTGGAAACATTTGGAGCAATTCAACATTTGTCTTTTTGTTGTAGTTTTCTTTTAACAGTTCAATTTCATGCTTTGTCCATTTACCCATGATTTACTCACAATCCTTTCAGATAGTTCTGGATAAACCTCCAAGTCACATCCTCTTTGATGGGAATGTCTACAAACTTTCTGACATCCTCTCTGAGATGGATGGCTCTGAGAAACTCTGCCTCAATTCCATATGTCTGGCGGTATGCTATGCGGTACAGATTCAACTGAAATCCCACATATTCCTTGTCCAGAGTGGATGTTCTCTTGATGTCTGCAATCCCAATCTGGTCATTCATCTGCAAGACCATGTCAAGTCTCCCTGCACTGATTGGCTCTCCATCATAGGAGAGAATCACAGGAGTCTCATTCTCAAGGACTTCAAATCCATACTGTTTCTGCAGAAACTTGAAATTTCTAATCTCTGGCAGTTCAGCCTCCTCACCCTCTTTGCACATCCTCTCAATTGCCTCATGGACTGCAGTCCCAAGTCTGGATGCATTCTGCAAGGTTGATGTTCTGACTCCGTCATACTTGCCCCCAAACTTGCTCTTGAGAATTTGCGTGATTGATTCAACAACAATCCCATCAACCAGATATGTGTGGTCATCATCAAAGTATTCCAGAGTATGTCCTCCAATCTGCCATGTTTGAAAATCCTGCATCATTTTCCCTCCTTGAGTTTGATGGTCACACTTGCCTTGCAGGGAGACATCTTGACATATGAGTCATATAAATCTGGATGCTCTGCTCTGAACTCTTTACTCTGGAAAGATTCTTTGTCATATGGTGCTCTGTAGGTGATGGAGAAATCCTCTGTCTCAATCTTCTTGATGCCCTTTTCCTCCATCTCCTCCAGAATCATCTCTCTGAGCGTTTCCTCTGCATCCTTGATTTCTTTCATCTTTCTCTCAAAGTCTGCAATCTTCTTTGTTGTCTCCAGATCCAACAGGGCAACATCATCCTTGACCACAATCAGTTCAGTGTTCAACTGCTTTGTCAGTTCCCTTTCCTCTGCTCTGAGTTTGTCCAACAGGTCATTATCATCTTTGGAGAGATGGTCAGCCATGTTTATCTCAAATTTGATTTCTCTTATCTTCTCAAGTCTTTCCTTAATTTTCGCTCTGCTCATCTTCATCCTCCTCAAACTCAAACTCTCTGAACTTCATTTTTGTCAAAACCTTGGGCAGTTCCTCTGGTGAATTGGTTGCCTCCATGATTAGGTCAATTGTGGTCTTTTCATTGTCTCCAATAGTGGAGCATGCAATGACCTTTGCCATCTGCTCCCCATCCAGAGTCTCAACAGTGACCATGTCACCCTTTTTCAGTCCAGAGAACCTTGGTGCATGATAAAGTTTGATGGTATTTTCAAAAAGAGTCTGGCAGAGCACAAAATCAAAATATTTAATCATTTAGTTTCTCCTTTTATCTTTGAAATCAGTTCTGATGCCTTTGTCATTGACAAATCCTCAAGTTTCTTGATGTTCTGTGCCTCCAACAGTTTGGTGAGGTTGTCTCCCTTGTAGACATTTGCCAAAACCTCAACCTGTTTCTGTGTGGCTTTCTTCTCTGATGACTCCTCCTTGGTCTGTTGGTTGGTTGCATCAGAATCCTTTTCATTGTCAATCATGAACAGTCCAGACAGGGCATATTTCCTTGCATATGAACTTGATGCACCTGTTATCTGTGAGCCATCCATCCCCTTTTTGTCCTGCTCCTCTCTTGCATGTGCAGTTGTGACAATGGATTTTCCAGAATCCAAATCAATCAACTTGACTATTGCCTTGACATATATCCTGTCCCCAATCTGCTCCATCTCATTGGTCATAAAACAAACACAGTTGTTTTCATCCAAGAGAGGCTTGAGAGCCTTGATTATATCCTCACATGACCTATAGTTGTATTTGCCAAAATCGTTTCTCTGCCCCTTGGGAGCAATCAAGTTTTTCTGGATCTCTGACAGTTTGTTGTATATGTTCATCTGGTCTCCTTTCTGTTTATCAGATTGCAAATCATCATCCCTGTTGCAGATGCAACTGCAGTGATGATTGGAACAACGCTCTCACTGTCCACTGCACAAGCACTGATGCAGAACAGAATCAAGAGCAAGCACATGATGACATCAATTTTTCTTTTCATTTTTCCTCCTTTTCAAGAGTCCATATGCCTCTGGGACTTCCGTTTTCTTTACAACATGACCTGTTAGGTCTTTGATGACTTTCCCATCCTTTAAAATGTTGATTATCATCAGACCTCCTCTTTCTGGAATAGATAGTCCAGAGTCAAATCACTTGAAATTGCCTCCCTAATCTTCACACAGTATTTCAACTTGATGTCATTTGTTCCATTGATGTTGGAATATAGTGTCTGATATGGGATATCTGTTTTCTTTGACAAGTCCTTGATGGTCATTCTCAGTCTTGCCAATTCTGCTGATAGATTTGGGTACATTCTTCAACCTCCTTTTCTGCTTTTAGTATTTATTGTGCTTGATTTACTAAATATAGTAAACCAACTGTGTCAATAATAATCTTGTATTTAGTATTTTGCAAGTGTAATTTACTATATTTAGTAAATTTTGACATTTTACACAAAACTGAATTATTAAAATTAGTAAATATTTATTCACTTTTACTTTCCCAGATGTTAAAATGTCTTTTACAGAAAGGAGGCATTGCTTATGACTACTGAGGAAAAACTAAAAGAATACATCATTGAGAAATACAAGAGTTTGAGAAACTTTGTGAATACTTCTGGAATAGATATTCCCTACACCACTATAGATGGGATATTTAAGAGAGGTTTGAACAACTCTGGGATTTCAAATGTCATCAAACTGTGTGATTCTTTGAACATAAGTGTTGATGAATTGGTGAAAGGAAACATTGTCCCCATTAGCCATGACCCATTGCTTGATTATGCAAGAATATTGGCAAAATTATCCAAGAAATCAAGGGAAAGCGCACTGAACTACATTGACTATCTTGTCAAGCAGGATGGACAGGAGATTGAAATTGAGTTTGTAAAGGATAATAAGAAATGATTGCATTGTATGAGAGAGTTTCAACTGAAAAGCAGGACAGAGATGGTCACTCAATCCCAGAACAGAAAGAGAGGCTTGAAAAGTATTGCTCTGTTTACGGATGGAAAAACTTTGTCCATTATACTGATGCAGGAATATCTGGAGCAAAAACAGACCGCCCTGCCCTAAATCGGCTCATTAAGGACATCGAAAAGGGCAAGGTGGAGAAAGTATTGGTCTATAAATTAGACCGCCTTTCTCGGTCACAGAAAGACACTCTGTGGCTAATTGAGGACAAGATGTTATCATACAACTGCGATTTCATTTCCATATCTGAGAATTTTGACACATCCACTCCCTTTGGGAGAGCAATGATTGGCATTCTGGCAGTATTTGCCCAACTTGAGAGAGAGCAAATCAAGGAAAGGATGTCAATGGGAAAGGTGGGCAGAGCAAAGTCTGGAAAAAGGAATGGAGGCAAGCCTCCCATTGGGTATGACTATATTGATGGCAGATTGGTCATCAATGAATATGAGGCAATGCAAATCAAAGAGATCCATAGACTATATCAAGAGGGATATTCCATGAAACTCATAGGAAAGACTTTCAGAGAGAAAGGATATTCCCACAAATATGGGAAATGGATTGAGAACAGAATCAAGACCTGTCTCATGAATAAAGTCTATATTGGAAAAATCAAATATCAAGATGAGTTTTATGATGGAGAGCATGAACCAATCATTGATGAGGACACATTCAACAGGTCTCTGGCAATCTGGGAGTCACATGATTATTCTGCAAGCAATAACCATGGGAAACGCTCCTATTTGTGCGGATTGATATGGTGCAAACAGTGTTCCGCAAGATTCGGACTGTCAACATCCAGATACAAAGGGAAATACTATCACTATTATGCGTGTTATTCCCAGAGAAAGACCAATGCATCCATGATTAGGGATGCAAATTGTAAAAATCGGACATACAGAATGGAGGAACTTGACTCCATGATATTTGGTGAAATCTCCAAACTCTCCCTTGAGCCAGACTCCATCTCTGAACTTGTGGAATCCAGAGAGGACAACTCTGGGAAAATCAAGATGCTGAGAAAAGAGATTTCCAAGATTGAAAAACAAAGGTCAAGACTTATGGATCTATACGGACTCGGAACATTCACTCTGGATGAGATTTCAACAAAGATTGAACCATTGAATGAACAGTTAAACAATCTTAATCAAGAAATCAACTCCCTTGAAAATGAAAAGGCTCTCCCAGAGAAAGAGGCAGTGAAACTCTTGTCCTCTTGGAGAGATGTTCTGGAGAGTGGTGATTTTGACTTGATTAAGTCACTACTGACTGCTCTGATTGAGCGAATTGACATTGATGGTGATGATATCACTATTCATTGGAGGTTTACTTGATTTTTGCACTTTAATTCTATCGTTTGCAGTATCGTGACGCAAAAGGAATCAATATACCTGTTGTCAAACATGAGCTGAAACTTTTCCAGCGCAGAGAACATATCCGACTTTAAGATAATATCGCTTCCAAGATTCATAAAAGCGGTGCGAAGCCTCTCATTCCCGATGCATGTATACATCTCAGAGAGCGCATCCGACACATGGACTCCCGCCCTTATCTGAACGGCCAATCCGTGGTATACCGACTGAAGGTCGGGCAGCATCTTTTCGTTATCCGATCTGTTCAGGACCGGCAACAGAACCCACGGAAGTGCCGCAAGCAACACTCCGGCGAATCCGGCCACTAAAACAGACAGCCTGATACCCACCACAAATCCGATTGAAAACAAAAACAGTGAGATCAGCATCAGCTTTATGGGTGTGATCTTTTTTCCGTAATGAAAAGAAGCTCCGTTCCTGTCGCAAAAACTCTTAAGATTAATCAGAAGCCCTTTGCTTTTGGTCCTTTCTTCTACCATCCCCATAAAGACCTTTACACCGCCCAGGACCTTTTGGGGCGGATGTCTGGCTCCCATCACCGTCACAGCTGCAGCAAAAAGTGAAGCAGCCACAAACGGCATCAGACTTATCAAAACCTTCTCCATCTTTTCCCTCCTCTACTTATTCATTGATAAAACCTGTGAAATAAAAAGTATCATGATAAAAGAAACGGCA
>ODAI010122261.1_pt1 | contig 35661 bp, 29 predicted proteins | sample 1539321 | NCBI WGS metagenome assembly ODAI01 (sample SAMN02144231, study PRJEB22623) | gut metagenome | biome: sheep rumen | host: Ovis aries | place: New Zealand
GGACACGGGAGCCAAAGGACTACGAGGTGAAAGGTTAAATCATCCTTATCTCCACTGTTCAATAGACCGACCTTTGGCAGCGCACGTACTATTACTTCCAGAACGACAACGCCCCTGTTCTGCAGATGAAGACGCGCGAGAAGTTTTTCAGCTTCGTGGTGAAGACTGACTTTACGGGCAGTCATCATCGCTTTGACCAATGCGGCATCGTGATGTATCTCGATAGCGAGAACTGGCTGAAAGGCTCGGTGGAATACGAGAACGAGGAGTTTCAGCATCTGGGCAGCGTGGTGACGAACAAAGGCTATTCCGACTGGGCCACGACGGCCATTCCCGCCGATGTGAAGACCATGTGGTACCGGTTCTCGCGCCGCGAGGATGACTACTGCATCGAGTGCTCCACCGACGGCGTGAAGTTCAGCCAGATGCGCATCTGCCACATGTATGCCGGTGCCGATGAAATCAGTTTCGGCATATATGCCTGTTCGCCAGAGGAGTCATCCTTCACTGCCGTCTTCTCAGACATGGAGATTACCGAGTGCGCCTGGAAGGCTCACGATGGCCAGCAGCCAGACAAGGAATAGTGCCGTTACTTTATCTTCCTGTTAGTTGCTTGATATGTTGCTTCAGGATGTAGTAGGCAGGCTGCGGCATGGCGCCGTGGTCGTAGCCCTGCATCTCGTAAAGCGTCACGTCCTTGTGGCCCACCAGCTTCAGCTTCCGCCAGAAATAGGCCTGCTCCTCATAGCGTCCGAAGAGTTCCAGCTTGTCAGTGAGAGTACCGCTAAGGCTAGTCCTGTGAGGCTTCGGATAGTTCTTTTCATTTTATGTGAGATTGTTACGGCAAAGATACGGATAATGTTCCAAAGCAGAATTTGGGGACGGCTTAAAGTTTGTTAAAAGTAGTCCCGTTAACGTTTGAGTGAGAAAAATTGACTGAATTGTGCGGGGTTTCGCTATTTTTTTGTAACTTTGCACACGTTTAAGACTAAAACAAATAAAATTATCGATAGTTTATGGAACAAGTGTTTAGTTACATTATCAGTTTGGGTGCTTCTGTAATGATGCCTATCCTGTTTACGATTATCGGATTGTGTATCGGCATGAAGTTTGGCAAGTCGCTCAAGTCTGGTCTCTACGTTGGCGTCGGTTTCGTGGGCCTTGGCATCGTGACAGCCCTGCTGACCAACAATTTCGGCAGTCCGTTGTCGGAGATTTCCCGTCTTTACGACCTGCAGCTGGGGGTGTTCGACATGGGTTGGCCCGCAGCAGCTGCCGTAGCCTACAATACAGCCGTGGGTGCGTTGATTATTCCCATTTGCCTGGGTGTGAATTTCCTGTTGCTTGTTACAAAATGTACGCGCACGGTAAATATTGACTTGTGGAACTACTGGCACTTTGCCTTTATCGGCGCTGTGGCCTATTTCGTGATGGACCAGTCTCTGGCGTGGGGTTATTTTGCAGCTATCGTCTGCTACATTATCACGCTGGTGATGGCCGACCTGACGGCCGACAAGTTCCAGAGCTACTATGACGATATGGACGGTATCTCCATCCCGCAGCCGTTCTGCCAGAGCTTTACGGCCTTCGCCATCGGCATCAACTGGCTGCTCGATAAGATTCCCGGCTTCTCGAAGCTCGATATTGATGCCGAGGGCCTGAAGAAGAAATTCGGTGTGCTGGGCGAGCCCATCGTGCTGGGTGTTATCGTGGGTGCTCTGATCGGTGCCGTGGCTCAGCTCGACATCAAGAAGGTGCTCTTCCTGGGTGTGACAATGGGTGCCGTGATGGAGCTGATACCTCGTATCACGAAACTCTTCATCGACGGACTGAAGCCCATCGCAGAAAAAACGCAGGAGGTGGTGCAGAAGAAATGGGCCGGCAAGAAGGTATACATCGGCATGTCGCCTGCCCTAGTGATTGGTCATCCGACGACGTTGGTGGCCTCGCTGATACTGATACCGCTGGCCCTGCTGATGGCTGTGGCCCTGCCCGGCAACGAGTTCCTGCCGCTGGCATCGCTGGCAGGTATGTTCTATGTGTTTGTGATGGTGCTGCCCTATACGAAGGGAAATGTGGTGAAGACGCTCATCGTCGGTATCGTGACTGTGGGCATCGGCCTGTGGTTTGTCACCGATATGGCTCCCGCATTCACCCAGGCTGCACAGACCGTGTATGCCCAGACACAGGATCCTGCCGCCAAGATTCCCGAGGGATTCCAGGCCGGAGCACTCGACTTCGCCTCGAGCCTGTTCGGGTGGGTCATCTATAAGTGCGTCGACAGCCTTGCATACGTGGGTGCTGCCGTTCTGAGCGCCATCACTGTCTGCATGGTGCTGTGGAACCGCAAGCGCATCGTGGCAGACGAGAAGAGACTGAACACCGAAGATTGAACATTGAACATTGAAGATTGAACATTGAACATTGAACATTGAAGATTAAAGCATACAACAATTATGAAGAAAACGATTCTAACTTTTGTAGGGGCAATGGCCCTCTCGCTTTCTGTTGCTCTGGCACAGGAAGCCGACAGGTTTGTTGGAGCACAGCACGTGAAATTCCAGACGGCCTGTCATCCGGAAGATGTGAAGCACTATGACACGAAGTTGCTCCGCGAGCGCTTTGTGATGGAAAAGGTGATGGCACCCGATTCCATTCTGCTCACTTACTCCCACTACGACCGTTTCATCTTTGGCGGTGCCATGCCGGTGAACAGCACGCTGACTTTGGAGAACTTCTGGGAGCTGGGTCTGGATGTCGACAACACCATCAAGGAGAAGTACTTCATGTACAACCGTGAGCTCGGTGTGGTGAATTGTGGTGCTGGCGAAGGCGTGGTGATCGTCGACGGCAAGGAGTATGCCCTCTCTCCGAAGGAGGCCCTCTACATCGGTCGTGGTCATATCGCCAAGGACAAGGACGTGAACAAGAAGGTGCAGTTCCGCTCGAAGGATCCGAAGAATCCTGCCAAGTTCTATCTGAACTCAGCTACTGCCCATCAGCACTACAAGACCCAGTGGATCACACTCGACGGCCGAAAGGGTTCGCTGAAGGCTGCCGTTTGGGGCCCTGTTGGCTCACTCGAGGAGTGCAACAACCGCACCGTCTATAAGCTCATCGTGAACGACGTCTTAGAGGAAGGTCCCTGTCAGCTGCAGCTGGGTCTGACACAGCTCAACCCGGGTGCTGCCTGGAACACGATGCCTCCTCATACCCACGGACGTCGCATCGAGGCCTACTACTATTTCAACCTGCCTGACGGACAGACCATCTCGCACATCATGGGGCAGCCCCAGGAGAGTCGCGTGGTATGGCTGCACAACGAGCAGGCCATCATGAGTCCGGAGTGGTCGATGCATGCCGCTGCTGGTACCTACTACTACACCTTCATCTGGGGTATGGCAGGCGAGAACCTTTACTATAATGACAAGGACAATATTCCCGTGATTGACATCAAGTGATGGGCAATCACGGAGCTCTAAATTCTAAACTCTAAATTCATAAAACATGACACCTGTTACTACTACAAAGATGAGCAACTTCCGCTGGGTCATCTGCGGACTGCTCTTCCTCGCAACCACCATTAACTACATGGACCGTCAGGTACTATCGCTGACGTGGAAAGACTTTATTGCACCAGAATTCCATTGGAGTGACGGCGACTACGGTACCATCACCGGTATGTTCTCGCTGTTCTATGCCATCGCCAACCTCTTCGCCGGTAAGTTCATCGACTGGATGGGCACCAAGAAAGGCTATCTCATCGCCATCTTCGTATGGTCGCTGGGTGCCGTGCTACATGCTGGTTGCGGCTGGGTAGCCATGACCATCGAGGGCTACGACAGCATCGAAGCCCTGCGCATGGTGCAGGCCGGAAGCGACGCCGCTGTGGCCATAGCCACCATCTCCGTCTGGCTGTTCCTCAGCTGCCGTCTGATCCTCGCCGTCGGTGAGGCCGGCAACTTCCCTGCAGCCATCAAGGCCACGGCCGAATACTTCCCCAAGAAGGACCGCGCTTTCTCCACCTCTATCTTCAACAGCGGTGCCTCCGTCGGTGCTCTGGCTGCTCCTGCCACCATTCCCCTCTTGGCCCGCGCCTGGGGCTGGGAGATGGCCTTCATCATCATCGGTACCCTCGGCTTCATCTGGATGGGCTTGTGGATGTGGCTCTATGAGAAACCGGCCAAGAACCCGCGTGTGAACCAGGCCGAGCTGAACTACATAGAGCAGGACAGCGACATTGCCGAGGTGCAGAACCGCCAGGAGGCCAAGGAAGAGAAGACCATCAAGATGCTTTCTTTCTCGTGGGCATATTTCATCTTCGGTATTGCCCTTATCATTTTGGCAGTGTTCACCAATCCCCTTCCGCTGTTCTCGCCGTTCTTCTGGATTGGCATCCTGTTGCTCAATCTGCCGTACCTCCACTATTATAAGTTCAAGCAGACCTGGTCGTTTGTAGTCGGCAAACTGATGACCGACGGCGTGTGGTGGTTCTTCCTGTTCTGGGCTCCCGCCTATTTCTCCGACCAGTACGGCTACACCTCCGACTCAGGCATGGGTATTGCTCTTATCTTCACGCTCTATGCCATTGTCACCGTGCTCTCCATCGGTGGTGGCTACCTGCCCACATATCTGGTCGAAAAGAAGGGCATGAACCCCTATGCCGGCCGCATGCGTGCCATGTTTATCTTCGCTTGCTTCCCCGTGTTGGGACTCTTCGCCCAGCCTCTCGGTGCCTATAGTGCATGGTGGCCAGCCATCCTGATTGGTCTGCTGGGTGCCGGACACCAGGCTTGGTCGGCCAACCTCTTCTCTACTATTGGCGACATGTTCCCCAAGTCCACCATTGCTACTATCACAGGTCTGGGCACTATGGCCGGAGGTATCGGCTCCATGTCCATCAACCTTGGTAGCGGTAAGTTCTTCGACTGGGCTGCAGAGCAGGGAGCTAACTTCTCGTTCTTTGGCTTCGATGGCAAGCCTGCTGCCTACATGGTGGTGTTCTGCATTTGTGCCGTGGCCTATCTGATTGGCTGGTGCATCATGAAGACGCTTGTGCCCAAGTACAAGCCCATCGTTGTGGAAGATTGAAAGAATGAAGAAATAAAGAAATGAAAAGGGGTTCCTCAAACGAGGAGCCCCTTTTTGATTGTGTATGGCAGGAAGCCCTGGCGTATCAGGGCATCGATGAGCCCCTCCGACATTGCCTCGTTGTCCTTGCGGGTGTATCGGATATCGGTGAAGACCTGAGCGAGAGTCTCCTTGTGGTTAATCTCCACGAAGTGACGATTCTCTTCGAGTTCTTCTTTATATTTATAATAGGTGTCGATATCTTGGCCCATGTAGTCGTTGTAAGTCTCCTGGTGTACGAAACTCTCCAGGGGCAGGCGGTCGGAGAGGGGAGGCTCCTCGTCGGGCCAGCCGACAGTGAGGGTGGCGACGGGCATGACGAGTCTGGGCAGTCGCAGGATGTCGATGATCTGCTGCGGCTGGTAGACGGTGGTGCCGAGGTAGCAGTAGCCGAGACCCTCTTCGTCCATGAGGTTGCAGAGCGTCTGTGTGAAGAGCAGGGCGTCAGTTGCGGCATTGATGAAAGAGAGGAAATTGTCGTATCCTGGCTCTGCCTTGCGGCATTTTGCCCAAAAACTGGTGCGGTTGAAATCGGCACAGATGGTCAGCACCACAGGGGCACCAGTCACCATTGGCTGGTTGAAGTGGGCGGGGGCCAGTTGTTCTTTCATCTCCTTGGAACGGGTGACGACAACACTGTAGAGCTGGAGGTTGCCCATGGTCTGGGTGCGTGCAGCTTCGGTGAACAGACGATTCAGCAGTTCTTCGCTGACCTCTCTGTCGGCATACTTTCGGATGGTACGACGGGTAAGAATTGTCTTCATATACTGAGTGATTTGGCTGCAAAGTTACGAAATGTTTTTCATATGAGCATATTTTCTGCGCTTTTTTGCAGCAAAAGTGTGTCATTTTGGAAAACTTTTCGTAACTTTGTCGCCGAGAAAATTAATTTAGGATGTTAACAGAGAAGAACAACGAGACGCTGCAGAGCATTGCGGAAGCATTGGTGGCTGCAGGAACCAAGGCAGGCAAGGTGGTGTCGGGCAATCAAATCATGTCAACGCTACAGAAATGTATCGGCGGTCTGACAGACGAGGAGGTCTCAGAACTGTTGGAGTTGTCAGCACAGGCCATAGCTATGAATCGCAGGCCGGCGGTCACGGAGATTCGCCCGCAGGCACTTGAGTGCGATGTGGTGCGCTTCCAGAACAATAAAGAGAAGTGGGTGGCCTTGGTGGGACTGCTCGACGGCTATCCTTACGAGATCTTCACCGGTCTGCAGGACGACGAGGAGGGTATCATTCTGCCCAAGAGCGTGGTGCACGGAAAGATTATCAAGCAGGTGAATCTTGACGGAACAAAGCGCTATGACTTTCAATTTGTAAACAAGCGCGGCTACAAGACCACGGTGGAGGGACTCTCGGAGAAATTCAATCCTGAGTACTGGAACTATGCCAAATTGATCTCGGGTGTGTTGCGCTATCGGATGCCCTTGGAGCATGTCATCAAGCTGGTGGCCTCGCTCTCGTTGAAAGATGAGAGCATCAATACCTGGAAGACAGGCGTGGAGCGTGCTCTGAAAAAATATATGCCTGGCAGCCACGACGAAGAAGAGATTGAGGATTGAGGAATTGAGAGATTGAGAAATTGAGAGATTGAGAGATTGAGAGATTGAGAGATTGAGAAATTGAGAGATTGAGGGTTGAGAGAGGATATATCAGGTTGAAGGGTGTGCGCCTTCATGCCTTCCATGGCGTGATGCCTCAAGAGGGTAAGGTGGGTACTGACTTCCGCATCGATCTGAGGGTGGGCTATCCGCTGGAGAGAGCCCTGGAAAGTGACGATGTGGCCGACACACTCGACTATGCCCGTCTGTATGATGTTGTCAAGCGCGAGATGTCTGTTCCTTCTGAACTGTTGGAACACGTAGCCGGACGTATTGCCAAGGCCATAGAGAATACATTCCCCTTAGTGACCTCGATAGACCTGGAAATTACTAAGCTTAATCCCCCAATGGGTGCCGATTGTGAAGGGGCTTCGGTGGAGATACATTTAATAAATGATAAAACTGGACGATGATTGGGAGTTTTTCGGGGGATAATGAGTAATTTTGCACCTGTTTATATAAGGTATGTGTAAGAAGATTGTATTATTATTGATAACAACCCTGTTTATGGTGGTATCGGCAGATGCTGCTGGCAAGCGGTTTACGCTCGTCATCGATGCCGGACACGGAGGCAGGGACACAGGTGCAAAAGGGCGCCAGTCCATGGAAAAGGCCCTGACGCTGAGGATGGCACTGGCATTCGGAAAACTGGTGGAGCAGAACTGCCCTGACGTGAATGTGATCTATACCCGCAAGACAGATAAGTTCGTTGAGTTGTACCGCAGGGCAGAGATCGCCAACCAGAACAAGGCCGACCTCTTTATCTCCATTCATATTAATGCACTGCCTAAGGGCCGGATAGCCCGCGGGTTCCAGACCTATACCCTCGGAACCAGCAAGCGTACGGGCAAAAAGACGGGCGTGATAGAGAATCTCGAGGTGGCCAAGCGTGAGAATGCCGTGATCTTCCTGGAGAAAGACTATAAGCAGACCTATCATGGCTATGATCCTAACTCGCCAGAAAGCAATATCATGTTTGAGTTTGTGCAAGACAAAAACATGGAGAACTCTGTGGAGCTGGCTCGTTATATGCAGCGCTATGTCTGTCAGGCGACAGGTCGGCAGGACATGGGCGCACAGCAGGACAATCTTGCCGTGCTGCGACTGACCTCTATGCCGGGCTGCCTGATAGAGCTGGGCTTCATTTCTACCAGCGACGAGGAGCAATATATGAACTCAAGTGCTGCCACCTCAGCCTATGCACGGGGAATCTACAACGCCTTCGCTGCCTATAAAAAGCGTCATGGTGGTCAGATCAGTGTGCCGTTTATGCCTGAGTCCAAGTCGGAAAGGGTTGAGATTCCGCAGATTGTCCCAAAGCAAGAACAGAAACCTGAGCCTAAGCAGAAGTCTGAGCCTAAACAGGAACTGGTGAAGATGCCTGAATCGAAGGTGGAGGAAATAGCCCAGACTCCAGTGTCGCAGGAAACACCGTCGCAGCCAGATATTGATCTGTCTGTTGTCAAGGATGAGCCTGCAGCCACCCAGTTGGAATCGTCTGCCAAGCAGGAGGAGCCGCCCGTGACAGCTGAGCCTTCTGAGGTGGAGGCACCGGTATTTAAAATCCAGATCATGGTCAGTTCTACGGTACTCAAGAGCACTGACAGGCGATTCAAGGGTGTCACCGACGTTGATCGTTTCCAAGAAGGAGGTATGTATAAATACACAGTGGGCGCCTCGACGGATTATAACGAGATTTACCGGATGCGCAAGAGCATTCTGGATAAGTTCCCCGAGGCCTTCATCATTGCTTTCAGACAAGGGCAGAAGATGAATGTGCAAGAAGCCGTTCAGGAATTTAGGAAAAGCAAAAAGGTGAAGAAATAAAAAAGGCAAATACAAGATAAGGTTATGAAGTATAGTAAAGAAGTTCAGATAGCGCTGGTGGCAATAACCAGTATTGTGGTGTTGTTCTTCGGGTTGAAGTTCCTCAAGGGCATGACGTTGTTTTCTACAGACGACAATTATTACGTGACGTTTGATGATGTCATGGGGCTGTCTGCTTCGAGTCCCATCTATGCCAACGGCTATCGTGTGGGTGTGGTAGACGACATCATCTTCGACTATCAGGGTGAGAAACAGATTGTGGCAGTTATCGGACTCGACAAGCAGATGCGTTTGCCCAAAGGGTCTTCGGCTACGATATCCAAGGACTTGATGGGAAATATTCAGCTCGACTTGGAGCTAGGTCCCAATCCTGCTGACCTGATGGCTCCAGGCGATACTCTCAGGGGAGCTGAGCAACAGGGATTGATGGGGAAGGCTAGTGCCATGCTGCCTCAGGTAGAGAAGATGCTTCCAAAGCTCGACTCCATCCTTGCCAGCGTCAATGCCTTGCTGGCTGATCCTGCTTTGGCCCACTCGTTGCACAACATCGACCATATCACGGCCAATCTGACCACCACTACCGACCAGTTGCATCGTCTTTCTGCTAGTCTGAACACACAGGTACCTGGGATGTTGCAGAAGGCAGATGTTGTGCTTGACAATACCAGCACCCTGACCAAGAACCTGAGTGACCTGGACATTGCCATGACGATGGCCAAAGTGAACAATACACTGCAGAATGTCGAGCAGATGACTGCTAAACTGAATAGCAACGAAGGTACGCTTGGCCTGCTGATGCGTGACCCTCAGCTATACAGGAATCTGAATGCCACAGTGAGCCATGCCGACTCACTGATGATAGACCTGAAGCAGCACCCGAAGCGCTATGTACACTTCTCTGTGTTTGGGAGAAAAGACAAGTAATTTAAATTTTGTCTAAACAAGCATATGCGTTCTTTTTCTGACTGAGCCCTCTCCCTAATCCCCGTCTGACAAAGGATTTTGAGCGTCTTGGAAGATATTGTTTTTTTATTCGTTTTTCTATCTTGTCTTGTGCAAGTTGCTGTTTTCTAATGGGTTACGGCAGTGCAAGTGCCTCCGAGACCCGAGTTTTTCGTGAAACGCCCTAACTTTCCGTATCTTAGCGTGTTACGATATTTGTATACACAAAGTAATTAGAAACGGGATTTGCATATTTCGAAAAAAATGCCGAACTTTGCACCGCTAAAGTTAAGCAGCAAGACCTAATCTTGTAATACATACATTAATAAGGAAAAAGAGAAAGTAAGCAATCGCCAATGTCAAACAGTCACAGGGCGCTCTGGGCTCAATGCCTCCAACTGATTAAGGCCAATGTCACGGAGCAGCAGTATAAAACGTGGTTCGCACCAATCGTCTTCGAGTCATTCTCGGAGTCGGAGCGTACGCTTCTGGTGCAGGTTCCAAGTCCGTATGTCTACGAGTACTTGGAGCAGTACTACGTGGGACTGATGGCCAAGGTGCTTGAGCGTGTGTTTGGTACGAATGTTACCCTGCGCTATCGCATCGTGACGGTGGTTGCCGACAATAACCGCAAGATTATCCAAGAGGTGGAGGGAGAGCAACCCTCGTCGCTGGAGGCTCCAGTGGAGATTACACGAGGCAATAAGTCGCCTTCGGTGCTGGATGCCGCCGTGCCTCAGGGACTCAATCCACAGCTTGACCTGAAGAAGACTTTTCAGAACTTCATCGAGGGTGACAGCAACAAACTGCCTCGTACGGTAGGCCTCTCTATCGGTGAGCATCCGGGAAAGTCGGCTTTCAACCCCTTCTTCATCTATGGCCCTTCTGGTTGCGGCAAGACTCACCTGGTGAATGCCATCGGTGTAAAGGCCAAGGAAACATATCCTCAGAAACGAGTGCTCTACGTCAGCGCGCGTTTGTTCCAGGTACAGTTTTCTGATGCCGTCCGCCAGAATGTTACCAATGATTTCATCAATTTCTATCAGTCTATAGACGTGCTGATTGTGGATGATATTCAAGAGTGGGCTACCGCACCAAAGACGCTCGACACTTTCTTCCATATCTTTGACCATCTCTTCAGGATTGGCAAGCAGATTATTCTGGCTTCTGATCGTCCTCCTGTTGACTTGCAGGGAGTGAAAGACCGCCTGTTGACTCGTTTTGCCTGTGGTCTGATAGCAGAATTGGAGAAGCCTAACGAGCAGTTGTGTATTGACATCTTGAATTCCAAGTGTCGTCGTGACGGACTGAAGATTCCTGCTGATGTCATCAAATATATCGCTGAGACGGCCAATGGTAGCGTGCGTGATCTGGAAGGTGTGGTGAACTCACTGATGGCCTATTCCATTGTCTACAATTCTTCCATCGACATGCGGTTGGCAGAGCGTATCATCAAGCGCGCCGTGAAGGTAGACAATCATCCCCTTACCATCGACGATATCCTTGAGAAGGTTTGCCATCACTATCAGGTATCGCAGCAAAACATCTTCAGCAAGAGCCGAAAGCGCAGTTTGGTGCAGGTGCGTCAGGTGTCGATGTATCTGGCCCAGAAGTATACCAAGATGCCAGCCTCTCGTATCGGGCAGTTGATTGGCAATCGAGATCATTCGACGGTTATACATAGCTGTAATGCCATTGAGCAACGGATTAAAACCGATAAGGCATTTTCCGACGAGATCTCCAGCATCGAGAATTCATTTAAACTCAAGAGTTAAAAGAAGGCTGTCAACATGGACAGCCTTCTTTTTCTTACAGATGGATGTTAACCCCTCCAATGAGCCAGCGTCCTGGTTGTTCCACTAGTCCGTAGTCATGGTAACGTGTATCGAAGAGGTTGTTAGCCTCTATGTACACTTTCCATTTCCTCTCCTGCCAGGTGATCCGTGTATCGACAAGGGCATAGGGCTCGTAGTCGCAGACCTTGCTGTCGAAGTCGGTATAGGAGCCTACTCGATCTTGCCATCGGGCAGTGACGTTGAGTGATAGCCGTTTCGTGATGGGACAGAGTGCCTTGGCCACCAGTTTATGTCGCAGGTACTCGAGGGCATACTGCGATACGATGTTCTCCTCTTGTTTCTTGTCCTGGTGGATGTAGCAGTAATCAACGGAGAATTTAGAATTCAAAACAGAGAATCGCATACCGATATCCAGACCGACACTATTGATAGTGGTGTGGTTGACACTCTGCCACTCTGCTGCATTGCCCTTTGAGGTATCCATGATCCAGTCAATCATGTTTTGCCCGTGGTGATACCAGAGAGTGGAGTGGATTGTGAACCGTGGATAGTGAATCGTGCCCCCAATCTCCAATGCCTGCATCTCCTCGGGCTTCAGGTGGGGATCGGCACTGTATCCCTGCAGCTTATAGTACATCTCTGTGAAGGAAGGCATGCGCAGCGAGGTGTTGTAGGAGGCGTGTAGCTTCAGGTGGTTGCCTGGGCGATAGCTGATGTCGATACCGGGATAGACAGACATATTCATCGCACTCCATGTGTTCTTCACTGCTACCAGTCCCGCTGAGATGGTGACATCGTTCATCAATACGTTATGTTCCAGAAATCCGCTGATGTTGGTGCGGTTCACGCCTAAGGTGTAGTCGCGATCAGTACCGCTGATATGATGTGTCTGTGATAGCGGTTCACCAAGGTTCCCGCTGACCAGATCTTCATTGCGTACCTCGGCTCCAAAGGCTGTACGTCCTGCAGCCCAGTCGAAATAGCTGCCAAGGCTCACACCGTAGACATCCGTGCGGTTGTAGTTGTATTTCATCTTCTCCGGAAGTCCGCGATAGCCCTCGTAACGGTCTCGGTTCTGATTCCAGTAGATGCTGCCACTGAGTCGCAGTCGTCCCTGCTTGCTGCTGCCCTGAATGGCGGAGTATATTTTGGTGGTGTGCTCATACTGGTCGTCGGCCTGCCATTTCGGTGAGGCGTAGAAGGTGGACGACCCCCAGCCCTTGTCGGCGATACCCAGATGCCAGTTGAGTTGCATCTGCTGATCCTCATACTGTCCCTGATAGAATCCTTTCCCTCCGCTGAAGTCGGTATTCAGTCCGCCGGCCTTGTTGCGGCTATAGCCGTCGCTGCGATTGTAGCCGGCACTGAGCTGGTTGTTCCATCTCCCTTGCTTCAGGTTGGCTCGTCCGCTGGCCTTGCCGTAGCCAAAGGAGCCTCCTTCGAGAGAGAAATCGGCGCTGGTCTGCTGAGCCGGACGCGTCACAATGTTGATGGCCCCCACGAGTGAGGATGTGCCATAAATGCGGCTTGCAGGCCCTTCGAGCACCTCGATGCGTACGATCTCGCTCAAGTCGACGGGCAGGTCCATGGCGTTGTGGCCCGTCTGGGGGTCACAGATGTTGATGCCATTGAGTAGCAGGATAATTTGGTCTGAGGTACCGCCACGGATGGAGATGTCTGTCTGGGCTCCAACTGGTCCTCGCTGACGGACATCCACGCCTACGGCGTATTTCAGCAGGTCGTTAATACTTTGTACTGGGGCTTGTTGAATGTCGGCACGCTCCAGTACAGTTACCATTCTCGCAGCCTGACTTCTCGTCAGGGGCGCCCTGGAGCCAGTCACACTGACCTCCTCCAGCATCATCTCGCGGGCTGTGGTCATGGCGGCAGAGTCGGTCACGACAGGATTCGTCGATACACTCTCTGCTGAGGCGTAGGTCAGTGTGGCTACCGAGAGCACACTGCACACCACCTCACGGCCAAGACAAGCGAAGAGCGAGTAGCCCTTGTTGCCGAAATGACGGAACACGAGCACCTGGCGCTTGTTGAATGTGGGTTTGTACATGTTTGATAAAAAACTTTAAAACGTCATGCATTATTGCAAAACGTGTGCAAAGGTACAAAAAAAAGTTGTATCTTTGCACAAAACTAATGATAATGATGTCTACAAAACGATTGTTTTCCGTTCTTCTCGTGTTGGTGCTGGCTCTGCCTGCACTGCCTCAGTCACTGATACGCCATCCCTGGCAAGGTAAGCGTGTGGCCTATTTGGGCGACTCCATCACCGATCCCCGTAATAGCGGATCGAAGAAAAAATACTGGGGGTTCCTGCAGGATTGGCTCCAGATAGAACCTTATGTCTACGGTATTAGTGGCAGACAGTGGAACAATATCCCTACCCAGGCAGACAAGTTGAAAGCGGAGCATGGAGACAGTGTGGATGCCATCATGATCTTCATGGGAACTAACGACTATAATAATGGTGTGCCTATCGGCGAATGGTTTGTAGAGAAACAGGAGCAAGTGATGGCTGGCATCCATGAACCGAAGCATCTGGTGGACAGGAAGCACCGCTATCCTGTGATGTCCGATTCCACTTATCGCGGGCGTATCAACAAGGCCTTGGACTACGTGAAGCGTATGTATCCCACCAAGCAGATAGTGCTGCTCACGCCTATCCATAGAGCGGAGTTCTATGCCAACGAGAAAAACTGGCAACCCCGAGAGGACTATACCAACCTCTGTGGTGAGTATATCGATGCTTATGTGCAATCTGTCAAGGAGGCAGGTAACTTGTGGGCTGTGCCCGTCATCGATCTCAATGCCCTCTGTGGTCTCTATCCCTTGATGGACGAGTATGCTCAGTATTTCAAGAGCGCAGAGAATGACCGTCTGCATCCAAATGACGCAGGGCACGCCCGGATGGCACAGACGCTGATGCAGCAACTGTTTACGATTCCTGTCTTCTGACGTAGTCGACGAATGAATAGGCGAAGTCGTGACGTTCATCCACAGGGTGAACCTCACGGCTTTCTTCTTGCCAGTCATCGTAAGGGGGGAAGAAGGTGTCGGCTTCGGTAGGTGTATCGTCAATCTCCGTTAGGCAGAGACGGTCGGCGATGGGGAGCGCTTGGCTGTAGACACTTGCTCCACCTATTATATATATATCTTCTTCAGGGGAGCAATGGGCGAGGGCTTCTTCAAGTGAAGGGTATACGTCACAGCCGGGGAAACTGCTTATGCTTCGGCTCAGCACGATATTACGGCGATTGGGTAGTGCTCCCTTGGGCAGTGAGAGATAAGTGTTACGCCCCATGATGATGGTGTGCCCCGTGGTGAGTGCCTTGAAGCGCTTTAAGTCGTTGGGTAACCAATAGATCAGCTTGTTCTGATATCCGATGGCCCTGTTCCTAGCCACCGCTGCTATAATAGTAATCATCTGTAAACCGTAAACTATAAACCGTAAACTAAACACTCACCTCCGCCTTGATGTGCGGCCATGGGTCATACCCTTCCAGTTGGAAGTCCTCATATTGGAAGTCGAAGAGGCTCTTTACGTCGGGATTCAGAATCATGCGAGGCAGGGGTCTGGGAGCTCGGGTGAGCTGCAGCTTTGCCTGTTCGATGTGATTCAAGTACAGGTGTGTATCCCCCGTGGTGTGGATGAAGTCGCCAGCCTTCAACCCCGTCACCTGAGCCATCATCTGGAGGAGTAGGGCATACGAGGCAATGTTGAAAGGCACTCCGAGGAAGGTGTCAGCACTGCGCTGGTAGAGTTGGAGCGAGAGGCGTCCGTCGGCTACGTAGAACTGGAAGATGGTGTGGCAGGGTGGGAGGGCCATCTCGTTGACTTCGGCCACGTTCCATGCCGAGACGATCATTCGGCGAGAGTTGGGATTCGTCTTTAGCTGGTCTAACACGTATTGTATCTGGTCGATGGTGCCTCCGTTATAGTCAGGCCATGAGCGCCACTGGTGTCCATAGACCGGACCCAGCTCGCCGTTCTCATCTGCCCACTCGTTCCATATTCGTACACCGTGTTCCTGCAGATAGTGCACGTTGGTATCGCCCTTGAGGAACCAAAGCAGTTCGTAGATGATCGACTTCAGATGGAGCTTCTTGGTGGTCAGCAGGGGGAATCCGTCTTCCAGGTTGTATCGGCTCTGTGTGCCGAAGATGCTGATGGTGCCGGTGCCTGTGCGGTCGCCTTTCTCCACACCTTCCGTAAGGATGCGATTGAGGATGTCTAAATATTGTTTCATATTTCAATTTTTCAATTCTTTAATTCTTCAATTCTTCAATTCTTAGCACTTCTGGTGCTTGATCAGGCAGATGGGTCGTCTTGATGCGCCAGGGCTTTGGATAGAGGTTGTTGGCACGATTGCCGATGTTCTTCGCTGGTCCGAGGGGGAAACCGTGATAGGTCAGGGTGACAATGCCGCGAGGGGTGTCTGCCGGTAGTACAAGCGCCTCGCCGCGCAGGTAGCGCACAGCCTCGGAGTAGGGGATTTCTTGTCTGATGTCAGCAGCAGGAAGGTCAATGGAGATCGTCTTGATCCCCTTGCCTGGAATCGCGGGAGGAATCACGGGGACAGGTCCATGATTCTGTTTAGAATCACGCGACCTGTCCCCGTGATTCCTCTGTTTAGAATCACGCGACCTGTCCCCGTGATTCCTCTCCCCTCTTTTCCGCATCACAGCCATGAAGAGACCTTCACCTCGGGTAATACCTGGGATGAAACGGTAGACGGGGCCGTCGAAGCCGTCGAGTAGCGATCCCGTGATGCCCCATGCTGCTTCTGTCGGGATGGAGAGCAACTCGGCATCGTACTCGTTGATGATCCAGCGTACGTTCTCCTCATTCTCTTGGATGTTAAATGTACACGTACTGTAAATCAGTAGTCCCCCAGGATTCAGGCACTCCCATGCATCAGCCACTATTTCGCGCTGCAATCGCCAGCACTTCTCCACATTCTGCGGACTCCACTCCCCGATGGCCTGGGCGTCCTTGCGGAACATGCCTTCGCCAGAGCAGGGCACATCGCACAGGATGACGTCGTACCGTTGTCTTGCCTTGCGGAAGTCGCGGGGATAGCTGTTGGTCACGGTACATCTTTCGTAGCCCCACTTGGTGATGTTCTCCAACAGGATCTGTGCCCGGGTGGGGTTCGGCTCGTTGCTGACGAGCGTACTCCCTTCGGGCAAGGTGGCGATGGCCGCTGTCGACTTGCCGCCGGGGGCAGCACAGAGGTCGAGCATCGCCACAGGCTCTTCGACCAGGTGCTTCAGGACATGACAGACGAACATCGATGAGGCCTCCTGCACATAGTAGCAGCCTGCATGAAACAGCGGGTCGAAGGTGAACTGAGGGCGCCCTTCCAGATAATACCCCTCGTCGCACCAGGGCACCTTTACACACGCTGGCAGGAACGATGTGCTGTCGGACGATTGCATATCGTTCCTGTACCCGTGTATGAAACGCGGGTTGAGCCGGATGCTCGTAGGAGCTTCCTCTTCGAATGCTCCAATGAAACGGTTGAATCGTTCTTCACCCATCACCCGTCTTGTCTCTGTGATGAATTCTTCTGGCAGTTTCGTCATTGATGGTGCAAAGATAAGCAAATTCCTTCACATAGCCACTCTCTGAGCGTCGTTACTGATGAATTTAACGGTTTTTAGGAGTTTTCACCATGTTTCCTCTTGTGTAAATGACGATTAACCCCGCTACCGATAATAGGTTGTAATACAGCATATTACAGAGATTGTAGCGGGGATAGCGGGGTTATTCATCATTGTTCACGAGAAATCATGGCGAAACCTCTTAAAAACTGTTAAATTCATTAGCGACGACGCTCAGAGAGTGGCTATGTGAAGGAATTTTCTTATCTTTGCACACACGAATGACAAAAATACCTTTTTATGAAAGAAGATTCATCAAAAGTACCACAATCGCCTGAGCAGATAGCCGACCATCTGCGCGTGACTTATGTTCCTACCTATCTGTTGGCTACGGCCATTGGGTTGTTGTTAGCGGCATTTATTGTATGGGGCGTCTTGGGCACGGTGAGCGACAAAGCCTATTATTCGGGCGTGGTGTTCCCCGTGCAAGGCACCATTGACATAACCCTGCCCAACAAGGGCATCGTGCGCAACATGCTGGTACATAATGGCGACAGTGTACACAGCGGTCAGACGGTAGCCATGGTGTCCGTTGGTGACGGACACAGCTATCTGACCAGCACGGTCAGCGGGCTGGTAATCAGTACCAAGTCGGACAATGAGCCGTTCGAGGCCTTCGATCCTATCGTCAGCGTGGTCGACGGTAGTGCAAAGAATCTGCAGACCCAGCAGACACGACTGATAGCCTACGCCGACGACGAGGCCCAGCGCCACCTGAGCATAGGCATGGAGGCCCAGGTATGGCCTGCCGAGGAGAAACGTGACGAGATAGGTTACGTTCGCGGTCGCATCAGCCAGGTGGTGCGTTATCCTGCCGACGCTGATGACGTGCGCCAGACACTGAAGTCGGATGTTTTGGCCCAGCGGCTCTTAGACGACGGTCAGAAGGTGGTCTATGAGGTACTTATCGACCTGCAGCGCGACCCTGCCGACCCTGCGCTCTACGACTGGTCCTTCGGCCAGCCGGAGGACGTGCGTATGGGCATCGGCACCTACTGCTCCGTGCTCACCGAGACGCGCCGCCGCAGTATGTTCCAGTATCTGTTTGAAGCGTCGAGGACGCGATTCCGCAACCTACAGCAAAAGTTTGAATGATTTGAGATTTTGAGATTTAAGATTTAAGATGGACAGGGCAAAGGAAAAAAAAGCACAGGAGCCGCAGACGGGGCGCCCGCATACCAAGGGAAAGGGGCTGACGATGAGGGCCGCCTTCAGCTACTTCCTGAAGGGCAACCTGATTTTTGCCATCAACGGAACAGTACTCACGGGCATCGACTCCGTCATCAGTCTGATGCCGCCACTGTTCCAGCAGGTGTACACCGACAATATCATCACGCAGAAGAATCCTGAGTGGTTCGGGCCATTACTGACGCTCTACATAGCCCTCTTCGCCGTGGAGCTATTGTTGTGGATTAAGTTCTCAGTATTGCGCCGGAAGAGCCAGGCAAGAATCAATATCACTACATCGACTAATTACCTGTGGACGGTGCTACGGCTGCCGATGGCACGGCTCACGCAGTTCTCACCTGGCGAACTGGTGGCCCGCTACGCCACCATCTCAAAAACCAGCAAACTGATGGACTTCTCTCTGCCAATCTTGAGTATAGCCATTTTGCCAATCATCAGTTGCTACTTTGTCATGCTCTTCAACTGGAAACTGGGACTGCTGGAGATTATCTCTATCCTGTTGCTCATCTACGTGATGCGTACCACTACCACTATCCAGAAGAAAATCGCCATGAAACAGGAAGTGACCGACGCACGACTACAGAACGTCACGATGACGGGTATGAGTAATCTGGAGACCATCAAGTCATTAGGTGGCGAGCGCCACTTCTTCGCGCAGTGGGAAAAGGCCTACGCACAGGCTATGAATGCCCGTGTGACCACCGTTAGTACCTCTATATATATTAGTGCTGTGCCAGAGATATTGTTGCAGCTGACCAACGGTGTCATTCTCTGCCTGGGCACCTGGCTTATCCTGCAGGGCGAGCTGACACCAGGCATGCTGCTGGCTTCACAGGGGTTTATCAATGAAACCATTTATCCTATCAACAGAACCATATCCAGCATACAGACCTTCTTCAGGCTTAGCTCGTCGATCCAGCGCATCAAGGAAGTGGCCGACTGTGGCCAGCAGAGCCCGGACCTGCGCCTGCCAGCTGGCGACGAGCTGCCTGGTGTGGCCAAGCTTTCGGGAGAGATAGAGCTGCGCGACGTCACCTTCGGCTACGACCGCTCGCTGCCTCCCATCATCAGCCACTTCTCGATGAAGATCAAGGCCGGCGAGCGCATAGCCCTCGTAGGCCCGTCGGGATGCGGCAAGAGTACAGTGCTGAGCCTCGTGTCGGGACTCTATGAGCCGTGGGAGGGCGAGGTGCTCTTCGACGGCAAACCCCGGCGGGAGATCGACCGCATGACGTTCGTCAACTCCGTCTCGGTGATTAACCAGGACGTAACACTCTTCGAAGGTACCATCGCCGACAATGTGAAGATGTGGGACGATTCGATAGAAGACTTCGCCATGGTGCTGGCCTGCAGCGATGCGCAGATACACCATGAGATCATGGAACGGCCGGGAGCCTATCGGGGAACCGTTGCGGAGCGGGGCAAGAACTTCAGCGGCGGGCAGCGGCAGCGCATCGAGATAGCCACCGCCCTGGCCAAGGAGCCCACCATCCTGCTGATGGACGAGGGCACCTCGGCACTCGACCCTAAGGCGGAAGCCAACGTGATGAAGCATCTCTACGACATGGGCATCACGCTCATCATGATTGCCCACCGTCTGGAGACTATCGCCCAGTGCGACCAGATCTACGTGGTGGAGCAAGGCCGCATCACGCAGCATGGCACTCACGACGAGCTGCGACAGATGGACGGCCTGTACAGGAACCTATTAAAATTCGCCTGAGCCGATGAAAGCAAATATATTTCTCCAACAGCTGGCCCGGCGCATTGACGGCGACCGCAAGGCGATGAGCCAGGCGCAGGCCATCCTGCGCTCCATGATCGACAGGAAACTGTGGAAGCAGATGGAGAATGCCGTGGAACTGCCGCCGGACATAGAGCAGGTGGAGATGTTGCTGGAACGCTATAACATCTTCTACCGGCACATCACGCTCACCGACCGCTGGTGGGCCCGCTGTACGGGCTACATGATGGGATTCATGGCCGACGACAACACCCCCGTCATACTGGAACCTGGCTTCGCGGACTATAAATTCATACACCCGAAGACCAACCAGGTGATGGCGGCGAGCCGTCATGCCAACCTGCTGAAGCAGGAGGCACTGATGACCTGTCTGCCTCTGACAGAAGACCATCTGACTGTCAAGTCGATCTTGCGCTATACCGCTTATAGTCTCTGCAAGTACGACCTACTGTACATCCTCATGGCAGGCATCGGCGTGGCACTGCTGACGATGTTCACCCCCTGGGTGTCAAAGCTGATATTCTCGGAGGTCATCCCCTCGGGTGATGCCAGCCAGATTGTTCCCATTGCGGTGCTGCTGATCAGTGCCGCCGTCGGCCTGACAATGGTGCAGGTGGCCCGTAACCTGGTGGTGGTGCGCATCAAGGATAAGGTGGAGTATGCACTGCAGACGGCCCTGATGTCACGCCTGCTGCAAATGCCCACCACGTTTGCCAAAAGGTTTACGCCCGGCGACCTCAGCAACCGCCTGCTGTCGCTGTCGCGCGTCAGCTCGAACCTGACGGCCAATTTCCTGTCGATGGCACTGACATTCCTGTTCTCGGCGGTCATGGTGGCACAGTTCTTCATCTATGGCGGACCGCTGCTCTACACCGGCATCATCGTCATCCTGATTCGGATAGCGGTCCTCATACTGGAGTCATACTATACACAAAAGGTGCAGCACAGTGTGAACGCCAGCGGCTCACACCTCATCGGCATGCTGTTTGCCTTGTTCTCAGGCATCCAGAAGATTAAGACCACGGGGGCGGAGTTCCGCGCTTTCCATCAGTGGGCAAAGGCATATGCCCCCACAGAGACATATAGCAGCCGCCAGCCGCTGGTCAGTTTCGTCTTAACCGGCATCGGCTACTGCCTCAGACTGTTGCCCATGATTGTGACGATGTGGGCGGCCTGGTACTACCGGCTGTCGCTTTCCGACTATATAGCCTATTGTGCCGTACTGGGAATAGTCTGCCAGGCGGTGTCCAATTTGCAGGGTGTCACGTCCCTGGTGTCGCGTATGTTGCCGGAAATACAGCTCTGCCGCCCCATCCTGGAAGCGAAGACAGAGGCAAAGGAGAATGCCAACGTGGTAAAGACCATTACGGGGCGGATAGACATACGCGGACTGAAGTTCCGCTATGCTGAAGATATGCCGCTGCTCTTCGACGGCCTCAACCTGTCGGTCGACAGCGGCGACTACGTGGCACTGGTCGGAGACTCGGGTTGCGGCAAGAGCACACTGATGCGGCTGATGATGGGACTGGAGAAGCCACTGGCGGGGTCGGTGTTCTACGACCAGTACGACATCCGCGACATCAACCTGCGCAGCCTGCGCCAGTTCTGCATCGGCATCTGCATGCAGGATGGCCAGCTCGTCGAGGGCACCATCCGCGACAACATCATCTTCAACAATCCGACGCTTACCGACGATGACGCCTGGGAGGCAGCCCGCTTTGCGGCACTCGACGGCGACATCCGCAATATGCCATTGGGCATGGACACACCCATTACCACCGACGGCAAGGGAGTCTCGGGCGGACAGCGGCAGCGCATCCTCATCGCCCGCGCACTGGTCAGGAAGCCCAAGGTGCTCTTCCTCGACGAGGCCACGTCGGCTCTCGACAACATCAGCCAGCACACCGTGGTGGAGAATCTGGCCAAGCTAAAATGTACACGCATCGTCATTGCTCACCGTCTGAGTACCATCCAGAAGTGCAACCGCATCATCGTGTTGAAAGACGGCCGCGTGGCAGCCGACGGCAACTTTGAGGAACTCAAGGCCCAAGGATATTTCCCTAATGATGAAAATCAAGAAACGCATGAAGAATAATGTCATTTCACGCCTCCTGGCAGGCCTGGCACTGTTTGCCTTACCTCCACTCAGCAGCATGGGGCAGACACCGCTGACACTCGACGAGACGATACGCCTGGCACAGGACAGTGCCATCACCGTTTTCCAGAGCCAGCAGGAATTTCGTAGCCGGCAGGCATCCTACGAGGCATTCCTGGCCTTGCGCAAGCCGCAGCTCGCGCTGAAGGTGGTGCCCAACTATTCGCGCATTGTCAGCGACCCCAGTCGCGACTACGTCTATCTGCGTAACTTCGACATCTTCTCCACCTCAGCACAGGTGAGGCTTACCCAGAAGGTGCTGCCCTTTGGCGGCGAGGCCTACGTGGGCACGCAGGCCATCTGGAGTGAGTTCTTCCGCGAGGATGCCTCTAACCACCCGCGCCGCTTCGTGGCCAGTCCGCTGCTGCTGGGCTACAGCCACACGCTGCTGGGCTACAACCCATACAGGTGGGAGAAGCAGGTGGAGGACCAGCGGCTGAAGGCTGCACGCCAGCAGCATGAATACGATTTGCGGTGCATCGCCGAGGAGGCTGCTGTGCGCTACATTCGTTTAGCCTGTCAGCAACGGATGGTGCAGCTGCGCCAGGAAGAACAGAGCCTGAACGACACCTTGTTGGCTATTGCCCGTGAGAAAGCTACTATCGCTATCGTCACCCTACAGGAACTGCACGCCATGGAGCTGCAGCGGCAGAATTCTGCCAACCTGCTGGCAGCAGCACGCAAGGATGAGCAGAAAGCCAGAACGGAACTGGCCTCGCTGCTACGCTTAAAACAAATGCCCAGCGACCTGCCACTGTTAGACATTCCGGCGACACCCCCTCCCGCCCCATATACCCTGGAGGAGGTAGTGTTGCGGGCCAGGAGCAATAGTCCGGCCTACCAGCACCAATTGGCAGAGCTGACTGAAGCCCGCCATCAGGAGGAGAAGGCACGCAAGGAGCGGGGCGTCAACGTGGGGTTAGACATCAACTTGGGAATGCAACAAGTAGACAGAACCTTCGGCGGTGCCTACAAGAACCAGCAACTGTACGCCTTAGGTACCGTACAGGTCACCATACCGTTGATGGATCACGGTGCCGCCAAGAAGAGGCATGCCGCCGCCACGGCATGGGGAGAGCAGCAGGAGTCGGCACTGCAGGAGACGGAGCGACTCCTGGCAGAAGATGCCACTGTGACGCTGCAGAAACTGCAGGCCTGCAGAAAGATGCTTGAAAGCACCGAACAGACCATTAAACTGGCTGAGACTATGTACTATGAAACGGTGGAAAACTATGCCAACGGACTCTGCGACATCAACACCTTCACCCTGGGGCAGAATCGGTGGGTGACGGCCTACACCAACTACCTGACTGCCCTGGAGGAATTCTGGACAAACCACTATCACCTGCAAACACTCTTAGAGAATTGAAGAATTGAAGAATTGAAAAATTGAAGAATTGAAGATTATGAATAAATATATCATTTACCTTTTCACCTTTCTGCCTTTCTGTCTTTTCACTGCCTGTCAGCCGAAAACGGAAGTGCAATATGCCTCACAACCTGCCGACACACTGAGTGTGAAACCAGCCAAGTCCTCGGCACATCAGAAGGTCTCGGAATTCCGGTCAGCCAACAAAGGCAGGATAGAGGCGGTGCGCGAGACACCCGTCTGCAGCCGTATGGCAGAGCAGATCGTTATGTTCGCCATAGAAGGCATGGGGCAGTATGTCAAGAAAGGCCAGGTCGTGGCTCGGCTGAGCGACGCAGCCCTGCGTGAGAAGATTCTAAACTGCCGTGCAAGGTTGGAGAAAGCCGAATTCCAGTATCAGGCTATCCTGATGGGACAGGGCTATAAGCGCGACCATCTGGATGACGCACCAGAAAAACTCAGGCATCTGGCACGTGTCAACAGCGGCTATAACGTGGCAAGGGCCGAGTTGCACGAACTGGAGCACCAGCTGACATACTGCACCATTACGGCTCCCGTCTCCGGCTACGTGCTGAAGATTCAGAACACGCTCTACGGTACTGCCCAGCCGGGCGAACCGCTTTTCTCGATAGTGGACATCGACCACCTCAAGGTGAGCTTTGACGTGCTCGAAAACGAACTGGCGAAATACGAGATGGGGGCCACGGTATCGGCCACCACCGTTGCCTTCCCTAACGAGCACCATCCCGCCACCATCTCCGCCGTCAGCCCGGTCATCAACGACAACGGTATGATACACGTCGAGGCGACGCTGAAGCCGCATCCCCACCTGCTGCCCGGTATGACGGCATTTGTCACTATTTCTGCCAATCCTCAAGAATCATGAAATTACGAAATAAATCTGGTATCGAGCCGCGTTTTCTCGCAAAAAATGTGTACTTTTGCAGCATTATTGACGAATATTAATCATGTACGAGCAACAGTTCCGCGAAGATATCCTGTTTTGCATGTTTTACGCCAGTGTGGCAGTGATGGCAATTATAGCCAGTTGCTATCTGCTTTTCCGGCGTGGTAATGCCTTTGCCCCAAACATCACGCCGCCAGCACGACTGCGGCGGTGGACATCAGCCCTCTTTGCTGCCATCGCCTTCAGTCACGTGTGGTATCTGCCGATTCTCTATTATACGTCAGTCGATGATGTCAGACAGGGCTATCTTGTTGGCGGATTGCTCGACAGCATGACTGTTTACCCGCTGGCGATCGTTGTATTGCTTACCATGCTGCAAGACCGCCAACGGCCATTGTGGCCGGTTGGTCTGATGGCCGCTCCGCTGGTAGCCGGTATGGTGCTTTGCGTAGTCAAAGGCACTGATGCTCTTTGGCCGGCGTTGAGTATCTATCTGCTGGTGTCAGGAATCGGTTTTATAATATATATGGTACGCGCGTTGAAACAGTATGGTCACTGGCTGCGCGACAACTATGCCGACTTGGAACACAAGGAAGTGTGGCAGACATTTGTGGTGCTGGCCGTCATCCTGCTTTTGTTCGGCATCTACACCAGCAGTATCGCAGGGCCGGTTTACAATTACATCGTTCAGATGGTCGAGATGGCGGTGGTGGGCTATCTCCTGTGGCGAGTAGAGACACTGAGCGACCTGAGTGCCCAGCAATCAAAGGAACAGGTCCTTGATTACTCCCTTCCTCGATCAAATCAGAAGACGTGTCCCCCTGATATCGAAACAACGGCCATTCACGATGAGATTACCCCGTTGCTGCAGGAATATTGCGTTGATGCGCAGCTATACCTCGAGCACGACCTGACTCTTCAGCAACTGGCCAAAGCCATTGGCATCAATCGCTACTATCTCAGCCAATACTTCTCTGGCCAGGGCACGACTTACAATACCTATATCAACGGTCTGCGTATCAACCATTTCATCAACCTTTACCGTGAGGCTGTTGCAAATGGCAGCTCATTTACCACCAAACAACTGGTTCATAACAGCGGCTACCGGAGCTATAGCACCTTCAGCCTTGCCTTCAAACAGCGCATGGGGCAGAATGTGACGGCGTGGATACGGAAATCTGAGGGCTCGGTTAAGTTGTTGATGCTTGTTGTATGCCTTGGCATCAGCGGGCAGATGATGGCTCAGGAGGGTGTGGTCTCTCTTGCTAAGAAGGGGAAGGCCATGCTCGACTCGATGTCGGTCAGGGGAGTAGACCGTCGCTATATCGAAGCACCGGCGCGACCCTGGCAGTTACTGATCAAGGGCAACGTGAGCCAGACCATCGTGAATATGGATAGCTGGGGGGACGCATATTATGAAGAATACACCGCCAATGCGAAACTCAAGACCGTTCCATCCCAGTATGTAGGCTTTTGGGCGGGGTACAGAGGCTACGGCATAGGCTACACTGTGAACGTCGGGGGCGACAAGGGCAGCTATTTTACCATTGGTGCCACGGGAGGGTCGTATGGCATCAACGTGCGCTTCCACTCGTTTGAGAGCAGCAAGCCTAACATCGACATGACGAGCGAATATCTTACGGAGGAAGACTTTGAGGAAATGAAAAAGGTGGTGCTTATCGACCCCATCCATGTGAACACCATTATCGCCGACGGCTATTATATGTTCAATGGCAAGAAGTTCTCCTACGCTGCAGCTTACGACCAGTCGGTGATACAGAAGCGTTCGGCAGGGTCGCTGATGGCCGGACTGATGTTCAACTATACGAATATTGACTATGCCGCCGATTCCAACGGCGACCTGATATATCTCATGCACGGACTGGGGCGGGTCAAACTATGGCAGGGCAGTGTAGGCGCAGGGTATGCCTACAACTGGGTGCCAGTGCGCGGACTGCTTGTCAACGTTATGGCAATGCCTATGCTGACCTTTGTCAACAAACTCAAGGCCTACGGCTATGCCACCAATATCGAGCAGATGATGGAGGACCCTATGTTCTGGAACACGGATATTTCCTACGAGGAGTGGGACAAGTGGTATTATGAAAATGTGCGCATAACTCCTGCTGGGGACCAGACGTTTAACAGTGGACTGAGCATTGGCTTCGACGGTCGTGTATCTGTGACCTACAACCTCGGACGCTACTTCTTCAATGTTTTCGGACAATTCAACAATATCCGTTATCATCACAACGACACCCGCGGCTATCTGAATGACTGGTTCGTCAACGCCTCCATAGGCATCCGGTTATAAATTGAACATTGAAGATTGAACATTGAACATTGAACATTGAAGATTGAACATTGAAGATTGAAGATTGAAGATTGAAGATTGAAGATTGAACATTGAAGATTGAACATTGAAAGTCCCGATTAAGCGAGAGCCATGATGCTTGCATCGATGGCCGAGCGTGAGGGACTTCGCACGACAGGGTAAGAATTTCTGTCGTAATAATTAAAAAGCGTTAAATAACGACGGCGGCAGCAAATTCTTCACTCTTCACTCTTCACTCTTCACTTTTTTTTCATATCTTTGCACACTTGAAACGTGACTATATTTTTTTATAACTAACAAATGAAGACCAAATTTTTTGCAATGATTGCAGCACATCAGCCACTTTTAGATAAATGGACCAGGCCATGAGAAAGAATAAAATAATATGGATGCTCGTCGCTCTCCTCACTATCTGTAGCGCGACGGTGCTGACTTCGTGCAGCAAGGAAGATGACAGACCGATTGTTCAGCCAGCGGCCAAAGAGTATTTCACGCTCTGGAACCAGTGCGAGGCACTGAGTGCTCTGCAGGACTATGTAAAGGACGTGACGAACCCGAGTTCTCCGAATTATATCAAGGAGGAAGATCGCATCGCCACATTCGACATGGACGGTACGTTCGTAGGCGAACTCTATCCAACCTATTTCGAGTACAACCTGCTGGAATACCGCGCACTGGACGATCCGACCTACAAGGCACCGGATGACGTGAGGGAGACGGCGCAGGAAATCCGTGACTTCGTGCGCAGCGGCAAGAAACTGCCCGACCACTTCGATATGAAGCACGCCTATGCTGCAGCCAAAGCCTATAGCGGCATGACGCTTGCCCAGTTTGATGCCTACGTCAAGGCTTATGCAGCCCAGCCAGCCAATGGCTTCACAGGCATGACCTACGGCCAGAGCTTTTATAAACCCATGTTGGAGGTGTTTGAATACTTAAAGGCGAACGGCTTCACCTATTACGTCGTCAGCGGCTCCGATCGTTTCATCTGCCGTGCGCTGGTGGAAGCCATCGGCATCGAACCCAACCGTGTGATCGGCATGGACGTGAAACTCGAATCCTCCGGTCAGGGGACGACAGAGGGTGTCAACTACACGATGGGTAGGGAAGAGAACCTCGTACGTACAGACGAACTCATCATCAAGAACCTGAAGACCAACAAGGTGTTTCAGATCTCGCAGGAGATAGGCAAGGTGCCTGTGCTCTCCTTCGGCAATAGCGGCGGCGACTGTTCCATGCACAACTATGCGCTGAGTCATCCGACCTATAAGACAGCCGCCTTTATGCTCATTGCCGACGATGACGCACGCGACCATGCGAACCGTGAGAAAGCCCTCACCCTCGGACAACAGTGGCGTGAGGCTGGCTACCACGTCATCTCCATGCGCGACGACTTCAAGACCATCTACGGTGACGGCGTCCAGAAGACCGACTTCACGTACAAATAATAGCTATCACCGCCATCATTTATATGGATCTCGCCAGTATAGAGCAGAGTCCCGGCTACCCAGCCTTGTAGCACGGAGGGTTCCTGCGATTCCATGGAGGCTTTGTTCCTTTCTAAAGAGCCTTCATGGAATCGCAGGAACTCTTTTTGAAGGATAAACGGAAGCTTTGTATATTGTTGGAGTTTCAAAATCTGCAAAAAGAGTTTCAAAATATGCAAAATCCTGTGTGCTGCCCATCAATGTTTGGTTGTTTACGGGATTTTGCTTACCTTTGTAGCTTTAACAAGACAACGTGATACGAATTGAAACGAGTCATAACATTAATAATTATACTAATAATTGTCATAAAAATGAATAAATGGTTATTTTCTGCCATCCTTATTGGTGGCGCGACAACAGTACTCCTCTCTTGTAGCGGCAAAGAGGACAACCCAGTTCCTTCATATCCAGAGGAATCCAAGGTGACCGACTATTCCCAGACGGCCAGCTGGTATCAGATTCCGGAAATCATGAAGGACTTCGATACGTTCTACATCCCCGCTACAGAGTACATCAATTCGAGTTATAACGAAGGCGCCCCCGATTTCGCTACGCTCGACAACGCCGAGATGCTGGAGGGCATTGCTGGTGAATACCTGTTGCAGGCAAGCGTGTACGAGGAGAGCACCAACGTGTTTGTGCCGTACTACCGTCAAGCCGGCCTGAAGAAAGAAGTGGATGCCTGGAAGGAGACTGGCGACATGCGCACGGCCCTTACCGGCACGCCCTACACCGACATCACCGCAGCGCTCGACTACTACTTCCTGCACTACAACCATGGCCGTCCGTTTATCATCGCTGGTCACAGCCAGGGCTCGGCCATGACCAGTCTCGTGCTGCAGAAATACTTCAAGGAGCACTCCGACTACTACAAGCGCATGATTGCTGCCTACGTCATAGGCTTTGCCGTCACGAAGGATGACCTGACCGCCAACCCGCACTTGAAGTTCGCTACCGGCGAGAGCGACACGGGTGTCATCATCAGCTGGAACACCGAGGGCAGGAAAAGTGTGGAAGAGAATGCTCCGAACCTGGTCCTGCTGCCGAACGCCATCAGCATCAACCCGCTGAACTGGAAGCTTGATGACACCTACGCCCCTGCAAGCGAGAACCAGGGCTCGCTCGTGGTTGACGCGAAAAACTCCACCATCGGGATAGGCGATCTCGGCGCAGACGCGCAGGTAGTGCCCAGCCGCGGTGTGGTCGTATCGAATGGCGAAGCCGACCACAGTCAGATGCCCGCGTTCCTCCTTGATATCTTCGGACCGGCAAGCTTCCACAACGAAGACTACACGTTCTTCTACAATAACATCAAGGACAACGTGGCGAAGCGCATCGCTACTTATAAGACGAACATGTAACGGCAAAACCGTAACATACAAACCCCAAAATATGAAGAAGCAATTGTTACGGATGTGATTAAGTGAAATACAAAATGAATATAAAGATGAAACAGAAGATTTTTACGGTGTTGGCAGCCGCACTGCTCCTGATGGGAGCGACAGGCTGTACGAAGGGTGAGGACAACCCGTCCTCTACCGACATGAGACTACAGGAACAAGACCTTATTGGCCTGTGGTATGACGAGTATGAGTATGCCGACGTCACCGAGACTGGCGTGCCCTTCAGCCGGGTGCTGCTGGCCGTGGATGTCGAGGCCGACCATTCAGGGTGCATCTACCTGGGTGTGTTCGACGAGTCGAGTGATGAGCCGCTGGCTGTCTATGGTGGTCCTGACGAGGCGGGCTTCATCTGGCAGATACTTCCCGACGGCAGCGTAGTGCTTACCGATCCAGCTACCAGTGAGAGCCGGGTGGTAACACGTGCCGACAATGGCGGCAACTTTGGCAAGGCCATGACAAATGTGGCTAATACCAGCGTGACCGTCGCCGATGGCAGCGTGACGGTGACCAACGGCAACTACTCTGGTGAGCTCGCCAAGGCTGATGCTCAGAAGAAGGCGGAGATAGAGCAGAAAATGGCTGCCGCCATCTCATACGAGTGGCTCACCAATGCTACAGCAAACGACATTGGCAAGGTGGTGTGCGAGGCAGGCCATCTGCACAAAGCCAAGCAGAAGGTGCCCAACGGCTGCACCGCCGTCGGCATTCTCGGTTCGCTGGACGACTTCGGCAACGGGCTGATACTGGCGCTGTGGGCTGCTAAGAAACAGAGTGGGAACGTCGTTGACACCTGGCCTACAGAGACGTCGTTCGCAGGCACCAAGTTGAGAATCCTGCCCGACAACGCCGCACGTGGACGCCACTTGAAGAGTTACACCAGTCTGGGCGGTAATGCCGTGTCCAACTGGGCCGTTGGGCAGAAGTCTGACTACGTGACAATATTCAGGAATCTGAGCGGAAATCGCTTTTCGCGCGATGTTTCGTTCGAACCAAGGGTGGAAAGCTACGTCGTAAAGGCCGGCGGTGAACGTGCCTATGATCTGGGCCTTTTCCTGTCTGATACTCAACGTGCTCCTAAAGAAGATCCCGACCTCATGTGGTGCTACTTTCACAGCGGTTGGTATGGCTCTGAAAAACATAGAGTATATAGCATCTGGCCTATCATGGGCTTTAGACTTGGAGCCGAGAAAGGCCCTCAGGGTGCAGTCGCCGGTGCGTTCAGTGTCGGCAACGGCAAGAAGGTGTTCTTCTCCAAGGGCAACTTGCAGTATGTGGGCTCTTGGCAGTTTGCCGAGCATCAGTGGGACATCTTCGGCGCAGACCAGCGCGACGATCACCGCGACCTCTTCGGATGGGGTACAGCCGACAATCCTAACAATGTGAGTACGAACGCCGCCGACTATCCTTGGTCGGAGTGGGGTGCCAATGCCATCGCCAATGCCGCTACGGGATACCGCACGCTGACTTTTGACGAGTGCGATGAACTGATAAGTAATCTGAGGAAATCTAACCATAGCGGTCTGGCCACTGTCAATGGCGTGCGCGGCGTGGTCATGCTTTGCGACAGATGGCTATTGCCCAGCGGATGCACATTCACCCCGATTCCCATGGATGACTATTCCTACACTGATTGGGACAGCAACACCTACTCCGCAGAGCAGTGGGCAACGATGGAGGCCGCCGGTGCCGTATTCCTGCCATGCGCTGGACAGCGGAACGGGACGGTCACGGAGCTGGCCAACGTCTATCCTTTCTATTGGGCAAGTTCGAAGAGGTCGGACAGCGAGGCATACGCATGGTCGTATACTTTGCGATTGAACATAGGCTATGCTGAAAAGCATGCAGGCATGTCAGTCCGGCTGGTGAAGGATGCTGAGTAGAGTGGAGTTACAAAATCAGCAAAATCTGTTTCAAAATATGCAAATTCAGTCATTCTTGTATATTTTATGTTGTTTTTTGTGAGTAATTGCTTATCTTTGTACCGTCTAAAAACTTAAAATATGAGAATTATGAGAAAGAAAACAATTAATCTTTTAGCGGCTGCGACGTTGTGTTGCAGTGCTCTGTTTACGCTCTCTTCATGCACAGTAACTGAAGACAAGCCAGTGATAACGCCACCATCTGAAGCTGTTCAGCTGAAGCAGGGTATTTGGACGGAGCATGACACCGCCCTTGAAGGCTCTGACAAGTACACCGCAGAGGAACTGGAGCAGATGCCTGCCGTCGGCATGATGGTCGATGGTGACAATGCCTACTTCTTCACCTACTCGGCAGAGGGAGCGGACGACCTCGTGGAGGGAAAGATCAGCTACAACAAAGATTCGGGCAAAGGGACCATCACCTTCCCCGCCATCACGGGCAGTCCGATCTCTGGGCAGACCGTCAGCTTCAACATGATTTCTGACGAGACGATGGAGTTCGAGTTTACCTACGAAGGCCAGAAGACGACCGGCACCTGCGCATGGCTCTGCGATAATCTGGACAACTGGGGCACAGGCGATGAGAGTGACTGGGAAGAACTGCTGCCCTACTATCAGGCGATAGCTGAAACCGCAGGTCCCGACGGTAGCATCGACTGGAGTGGTTCGGAAACCGTAACAGTGGAAGATGTGGATGAAGAGGGCAATATTGTGGAGAAGGAAGTGACAGTGACTGACTTGGACAAGCCGCTGGTATGGGACGCCGGTTCAAAGCCTGTAGCAAAGACCAGGATGGTGACTGCTGTCATCGAAGGTATCTCCGCAGGCTTGGAGATATTCACCTCCCTCTTCGAGCCCGACCCGATGGAAGAGATCAACGCCAAGCTCGACGCTGCCCTCGGCAAACTCGACAACGTGCTGCAAAACCAGCAGGTGATGAACGCGAAACTCGACAAGATAAATGCCATTCTCGTCGGAATCGCCCAAAAGATGGAACAGCAGGCGACCATTGACATATTCAACAACCGCACCCAGACTTACTACAACCCGCTGAAGATGCGCAACACCGCTTACTTTAACAAAGCCTTCAAGCTCTATAACGACAACAAGAGCAACCTGGGCAGTGTGAAGGATAAATTAGGGGAATATGCCAAGGAATGGGTAGGTAACAACGAGGAGTATATCACCCTGACATGGAACTATATCGAGTACCTCAATACGGTACAACATTCCTCTTACGGCACGGGCATGGCCGCTATCTACGACGGAGTGACATTCGACAAGTACCCTTGGGAACACCTTGGCACAGGCGACCGCCAGACCTATCGAGCCAACGACATGATCATGATTGCCAAGTGTCTCTTCATGATCAACCTCTACGCTGCATACGGCGGTGGGTCTGACATCAAGAAGGAAGGTATCTACAACAACTACAATGAGCAAAAGCCAAAACTCAAGGAATTCTGCGAGTTCAAGGTCACCGACCCCAATAAGTTCCTCGTCTGCCAGATTCCAGGCGCCCACTTCATCATGCACAAGGAGATTCAGAAGTATGACTACCGTGGAAAGGATGTCCAGTTAAGAGATGGTTCTAGGATTTTTAAAGAGGCCCCTAATGTGCATAAACTCGGCACTGAAGTTGTTTATAGACCCGAGTGGCATGTGGCTGGTTCAATCAAGATAGAGAATCCCAAAGAACTGATGGAGAAGCTAATTCTCAAAGACGAGATTGAGGCAGTCTATAAATATTATCAGTCTGCTGTCTATCCTAATGAGAAGAATATCTGGTGGTATAACACGCTGGTAGAAGGTAACGAAATAGCTGGCGGTGCAGTATATGCCCAAAAACCGACTGAAGGATCTAGCATTTCGCCTACCCTATTGTTGTCATTTAAGAATAAGAGTGATATGGGAATGGATTACATGACTTCTCCACGTATTTCCCCTGTAACAACGAAATATAATGCTCCCAACACAATATTTATGGGAGAGTTATTTAATTCGATGTTCGAGACAGATTTGATGTGGAAAGAATATTCCGACTATGAGTATTACGCAGCAATTGTGGAGAAGCGCTACTAAGTCGCATTAACTCATTGATAACTTGGGGACGGTTCTTTTGTTAGCAGCAAAATGGCCGTCCCTGTAATTAAGATGCAGATTGGCGTAAGGGCCAGCAGCGAACCAGCATCGGACAAGGAAATCTGTGGGGATTGACTATATTCCGAGATTATAATTTGTGAGGATTGGCATATTTTAATGCAATGGAAAAATGCAACGGTTAGTCTATATCATCATGCTCATCGTGCTGACGATTCAGGGTACCCGTGCTCAGGAGAGTGACAGCATAGCCTATTCGCTCACTCTTCCTGAGACGGTGGTACTCTCTGACGGTATGACCTTCGAGGAGTACCTCCTCAAGCAGGTGCTGGCTCATGCCAGGCCATTGAAGGAGCGGATCAAGACACTCGACTATTCCGTGACCTGCCAGTTGGAGAAGGACATCGACCTGACGAAGTTTCCCCATCGGCGCACCATCACCTTTGCTGCCCGGCTGGCGGGGTATGGCCCCATCGTGTCGGCCCTCAGGGAGCACAAGCATTTCGGCCTCACGATGGCAGAGGACGTACACTTCAACAATGGGAAAATAACGACCTCGAACCTGCGGATAGTGGAGACGAAGCAGCAGTTGACGGAGAAGCAGACAGCCTCGTTTCTGAAGCACGACGGCATGCTGAGCGTCAACGTGTACGACAAGTTCTACAAGAAGGTGCGCGAGAAGGTGAAGCGACTGCAGAAGCAGCGGCGGAAGGAGGGCGAAACGGGCATGAAGTATAGTGGCAGCTATACGTCGGGCGGCAGAACCATCTACCGGGTTGAGCTCGACCGCATGCGGGTAGATATTGCCGACGGCTGCTGGCAGATTACGCGCATCAGCTATCAGGAAGGCCAGAATGACATCTATTGCGAAACCAAGGAGGTGCGGCCCGGCCTCTTCCTGCCCAGCAAAGGGCGGGGGAAGCTATACCTCGACAGGGCCAAATGGCCCAAGGGCTACGTATCCATGAAGATAGATTACGCCTATCGGCATTAGCGCCGTCAGCATCATTAGCTTTTAAGATTACGAATAATCTCGTCAATATATTTATCAGAAACAGTAGAGATTTCTTTCTTATCGTAAATGGTAAGGAGGTTGATACATGTGTCTGTAATATCAACAACAACATTCAGTGTAATAACCCGAAGTCCTCCTCGTTTACCACCGCCCTTGCTTTTAACGCCAAGACGAATTTTTCGTTTTCCTCCTCCAAGAGATACACCAGACTCAGGATTATTCATCAAATCATGTTGCAAGGCATCAATATCGTCAGCCAAAGAGCGATAATGCTTGGAAAGCCGTTTCAGTTGTCGATAAAATTCAGGGGTATAATTAAATGTAACCATAGGTTATTCTGCTTCAGCCCGCAATTCTGCAACCAAATCATCAAGAGAAGTAAGCCCTTTACCTGCAAACTTACCCTCTTTCGCCTGTTTGTACCCCAACTGAATGGTATTAGCTATAAACTGCTTTTCTTCTTCAGATGCGGTGTCGTTTGTGACAAACTTATCTATTGTCACACCTTTGATTGCTCCAAGAATCTGCTTCAAACTTGGAACGAGACTGGCATCTTCAACATTAAGAACAATCTGTGTCATACCTTCTTCAATTAACTAAATCCGCCGCAAAGTTACGAATAAAATCTGAATAAACAAATAAATATGGAACAAAACTCAAATAATATCGTTGACATACACTATGTGCTCCGTTCGCTCTCAGGGAATCCCGCCGTCAGCGGTCTGCAGAAACATTGAAAAACATAGCCGTCCGCGCCGTTTTTGTTATAACACATTGCTTATCAGGCGTATAGTGATGGCATGGTTTTTGAAAACCGTGCCGTTATCATGCCGTCACCATGCCGCTAGTCCGAGACTTACGATGGGAGTGAAATTTGTTTTTGCCTGGGGGCGCAGATATTTGCGGCGGGTGCTGCAAATATTTACGGCGGGAGCCGCAAATGATTACGCCCGTAGGCGCAAACCAGTTTGCAGGTACTAAACTCCCGGTCTAAACCCTGTAGACTCCCGGTTTAAAGCCTGCAGACTCCCACTTGAAAGCGTACTTTCGGGCGGAAAC